>Ga0307986_10001762_pt1 | contig 15682 bp, 13 predicted proteins | sample EllFjometageno82_FD_203170 | JGI IMG/M metagenome (GOLD analysis project Ga0307986, IMG submission 203170) | Marine microbial communities from Ellis Fjord, Antarctic Ocean - #82 | ecosystem: Environmental > Aquatic > Marine > Unclassified | place: Southern Ocean | collected 2014-10-09
AAAATGGTGAAGTTGAAATTGATGAAATAAAAAAACTTATTTCAAATAAAACAAAAATAATTGCTGTTACGCACATATCAAATGTAACAGGAGCAGTAATGCCAATAAAAAAAATTGTTGATATGGCTAAAGAAAAAAATATCCCAGTTCTAGTTGATGGCACTCAAGGAGCACCTCACCTGAAAATAGATATGCAAGACCTTGGTTGTGATTTCTATGCAATCTCATGTCACAAAATGTATGGGCCTAATGGTTTAGGGATACTATATGCAAAAAAAAAATGGTTAGATGATCTACCTCCATATCAAGGTGGCGGCGGTATGATAGATGAAGTTAAAAAAGACAATATAACATTTGCTAATGCACCGAACAAATTTGAAGCTGGAACTATGCAAACAGCAGAAGTAGTGGCTTTTGCAGAAGCAGTAAAATTTATTGAAAAATTAGGTATAGAAAATATTGCTGCTTATGAAAATGAAGTTTTAGAATACGGCTATGAAAAATTAAAAAAAAACAATTCAATAACTATAATTGGAAGTCCTAAAAATAGGGGATCTGTTTTATGTTTTACAATTAAAGGCATTCACCCTCATGATATAGCAACAATTTTGGATGATGACGGTGTTGCTATAAGAGCAGGACATCATTGCTGTCAAATACTACATGATAAATTAGGAATTGCAGCTACAGCCAGAGCTTCTATTGGTGTTTATAATAATAAAGAAGATATAGATATTTTGTGTAAAGCTATCGATAACTGTAAAAAAGTATTTCAAATATAAATGGAACTTAAAGAATTATATCAAGAAATTATTTTAGACCATGGTAAGAATCCTAGAAATAAAGGAAAGTGTACCGAGTATAGTCACGATGCACAGGCTCACAATCCTCTATGTGGAGACAAGGTTCACGTCTATCTGAAACTAGATAATGAGAAAAAAGTTGTAGATTTAAGTTTTGAAGGAGAAGGCTGCGCTATTTCTCTTGCCTCAGCCTCTATACTTACAGAAACACTGAAAGGAAAAGATTTATCTTTTACAAAAAAAGTTAGCGATGATTTCCTAAATATGGTTAAAAATAAAAAAAAAATTACCCTCAATAGTCTTACAGAAGATCAAATAACAACAATCACATCACTATCTGGAGTGCAGGAGTTTCCAATGAGAGTAAAATGTGCAACAATGGTGTGGCATACTTTTTTATCAGCTTTAGATAAAAAAAATTGAATACCTACTTATGAGTGAATTAAAAGAAAAAGTAATTTCAGAAATTAAAAAAATCTACGACCCTGAAATACCAGTTAACATATATGAGCTGGGCTTAATCTATAATATTAATATTGATGAAAAAAATAAAGTTAATATAGATATGACACTTACAAGTCCTAATTGCCCTGTTGCAGAAAGTTTACCAAATAGTGTCAAAGATAACGTTTTAAAAGTTGATGGTGTTTCCGAAGTTGACTTAAATTTAGTCTGGGATCCACCTTGGGATAAAGATAAAATGTCAGAAGCAGCAAAACTAGAATTAAATTTATGACACAAGTAATTAAATTAAGTGATAATGCAGCAAACAGAATAAAAGAAATAATGTCTGGTGCCGATAACGCTACTATTGGTGTGAGAGTGGGAGTCGAGTCTGGCGGATGTGCAGGCATGTCTTATATCATGGAGTACGCAAAAGATATAAAACCTAATGAGGAAGTGATTGAAGACAAAGGTGTTAAAGTTTTAATAGACCCAAATGCTGTTATGTACCTTCTGGGGACAGAAATGGATTATAAAAAAGAAAAATTTTCTTCTCAATTTGTGTTTAAAAATCCTAATGAAACTGAACGTTGTGGATGTGGAGAATCTTTTAAAATATAACTATTATATCTTTGGCACTTACCAGTTCAGCTTATATTAATCATACTGATAAAAAATAATGATATAAATTTTACTATTATTGAATCTAATTTTTTCTTTATCTTTTACCTAATGTCAGTTTTTACTCTCTCAATCATAAGTTATTATTTTTTTGAAAAAAAATTGAGAGATAGAATAAGAAATAAATATTAATTATAATTATTTTTAAACCTACTTATGCAGTAGGCTTAAGTAATTTTTTTGGCTTATTGGCTGTAATACATCTCAAACTCAATAGGATGAGGTGTATGTTCAAATTTATAGATTTCCTGAAACTTTAACTCTATATAAGCATCTATTTGGTCATCTGTAAAAACCTCACCTTGTGTCAAGAAAGCTCTATCTTTGTCCAAGTTTTCCATTGCCTCTCTTAAAGATCCACAAACTGTTGGTATCTTTCCTACTTCCGACTCACTTAAAGCATAGAGATCTTTATCGAACGATTTACCTGGATCTATTTTATTTTTAATCCCGTCAATTCCAGCCATCAACATGGATGCGAAGGTTAAATACGGATTACCAGCAGCGTCAGGAAATCTTATTTCACATCTAGCAGCCTTCTTATTCATGACTATAGGTATTCTGCAAGATGCAGATCTATTTCTAGCTGAGTATGCTAAAATTACCGGTGCTTCAAAACCAGGTATTAGCCTTTTATAACTATTGGTTGTTGAATTAGCAAATGCGTTAATTGCCTTAGCATGTTTAAGAATTCCACCAATATAATAGAGTGCTTGTTGTGATAAACCCGCATATTTATCTCCCATAAATACAGGCATGTCTCCTTTCCAAATTGACTGATGCACGTGCATTCCTGAGCCGTTGTCACCTTTTACTGGTTTAGGCATAAAAGTCGAAGTTTTTCCAAATGAGTGCGAGACCATTTGAACAGCATACTTATAAAGCTGAACATTGTCAGCCATATCAGTTAATTTACCGTAATACATACCTAGCTCGTGTTGACCGGGAGCTACTTCATGATGGTGTTTTTCTACCTTGACACCCATATCCTTCAAAGCTTTTAACATTTCAGCTCTCATGTCCTGGGCGCTATCAACTGGCGGTACCGGAAAGTAGCCACCTTTAACTCCAGGTCTATGTCCCATGTTTCCATTTTCAAATTTTTTTCCAGTATTGTAAGGACCTTCAGCACTATCAATCATGAAACTAGTTTCGTTCATTTCATTTTTAAACCTAACATCGTCAAAAGTAAAAAATTCTGGTTCAGGCCCAAAATATGCCTTGTCTCCAATTCCAGATTTATTTAGATATTCCTCAGCTTTTTTTGCTGTTCCTCTGGGATCTCTTTCGTAAGGATCTTTTTTAACAGCATCCAATATATCACAGAAAATGTTTAAAGTATTATGTGAGTTAAAAGGATCTACAATTGGTCTGCTTAAATCAGGTTTTAAAATCATGTCTGATTCATTAATAGCTTTCCATCCAGCAATAGATGAACCATCAAAAAAAACACCTTTTTCTAACATTTCATCGTCAACTATTGTTGCATCCATAGTTAAGTGTTGTAGTTTTCCTCTTGGGTCAGTGAATCTCAAGTCTACAAACTCAATTTCTTTATCTTTCATTAATTTAAAAATTTCTTTTGCGCTCATTAATAATTCCTTTTTAGTTTTAAAAAATTGTATTAAACATAACAGAATTATCTATTTCAATAACATAATATAAATCAATAAGAGTTATGCATATAGCACATACATACAATCTATAATTGCAATGAAACAAGCAAAATTAACAGATATTTTTTTATTAGTGCTCCTAGGTGCAATATGGGGCTCTTCTTTTTTCAACATAAAAATAGCCACATACTCTTATGAACCATACACACTGGCATTAATTAGAGTAATTTTAGCAACATTTACTATGTTGATTGTTTCATTTATTTATAAAATTAAAATTTATGCATTTTCTAGAAACTGGAAAATCTATGCGCTAGTCGGTGTTTGCAATATAACTATTCCTTTTTCACTTATAGCTATTGGCACTAACAAGATTGACAGTTATTTAGCAGCAATGTTAATGAGTACAACTCCAATAACTGGATCAATCCTAGCTCATTTTTTTACAAAAAATGAAAAAATAACATTTTTAAAATCAACGGGTATTGTTTTAGGTTTTTCTGGAATTCTTCTTTTATTTTTTGATAAATTAATAATAAACGAAAGTAATTATTTATTTGTATTGATAATTCTTCTTGGTTCAACTTTTTATTCAATCTCAGGCATCATGATCTTAAAAAAATTAAAAAAATCAGGAAATATAAACGTAACTACATCAACATTAATCTGGTCAGTTATTACTTTGTTGCCACTTTCCTTTGTATTTGAAGATCCATTTAAATCAAACCCTACACTTGAATCCACACTATCTCTTATTTACTTAGGAGTTGTAGCAACAGGTTTTGCATGGTGGCTTAGATTTAAAATACTCTCAAAAAATGGAATTGTATTTCAAACACAAGTTGCCTATTTAATACCAATATTTGGGGTTATATTTGGGGCATTAATTCTTGATGAACAAATTAATTGGAAAGTTCTAGCTTCACTTGTGATAATAATGTCAGGCATATATATAGTGAAAAAATACAATAAATAGATGCAATTTGAATTTAATTATAATTTTTTTATTATTTTTTCTATAATAAGTTTCTTTACAACCCTCTTTATTTCAAAATATTCAAAATTTTTTTTCAGAGGGGTTCTTTTAGATGATAATTTTTCAAAACCTCAAGCATTTCACAAAGAACCAGTCGCAAGAGCAGGTGGCATTGCTATAATTATCCTAGCACAATTTTTTTTTTTATTTTATTTTTTAAAATTTAATATTTTTTTAAAAGATTATTTTTTAATTTCATCATCACTATTTTTTTTAGGTTTTTTAGATGATTTAAAAATAAAAATTTATCCATTTGTAAGACTAGTTCTAATGCTAACGATCTTGACTTTTTTAATTAAAATCCTTTCAATCCAAATAAACGCTTCTGGTTTAGAATTTTTAAATGTATGGCTAGAAAATAATATATTTCAAACATTTTTTGTGCTGTTATGTTTTTTGTTTATTATAAACGGTGCTAACTTAATTGATGGGTATAATGGCCTTCTAGCTATACATTTTTTAATAATTAATTTTATTTTGTTGGGAATTAATTCGAACAATCAGCATCATGACATGACATTAATCTTAATCTCTCAAATAATTGTTATGCTTTCTTTTTTATTTTTTAACTTTCCCAAAGCTAAAATATTTCTTGGTGACGCAGGTTCTTACTTATGTGGTTCTTTATTAGTCATAAACATAATTAAAACACATCAATTAAACCCACAAATTTCGTCTTTTTTTTATACATCAATTTTGTTTTATCTGTTTTACGAAGTTTTGTTTTCATTTGCTAGAAAAGTAATAAAAAAAAAATCTCCCCTAAATCCAGATAGCTTACATTTGCACATGCTTATTTATAATTTTTTATTAAAATCAAAAAAAATTATTTATACTAATTATAAGACCTCTATATTAATCAATACAACTTATTCTTTGTTAGTTATTCCTTCCATCTTTCTCCAAAAAAATGCATTAATGTCTAGATATTATTTTTTTTTCTTAATATTTTTTTATTCTTTTGTTTATTTTTTTTTAGCAAAATCAAAATCAAAATCATAAAATGAAAATATTTGATTGCATAACATATTTTGATGAACCATTATTATTTGACCTTAGATTAAACATGTTAAATAAATATGTAGATAAGTTTATTGTTTGTGAAGCAACATTCACACACAGTGGTAAAAAAAAAAAAATTAATTTTGATAAAAATAATTATCCAAATTTTAAAGATAAAATCGTACACATCATAGTTAATGAAGAGCCTAATAATCTGTTAAAAATAGATGAATTAAATAAATTCGACAACTCGCTTTTTCGTCTAAATGCTTCCAAAAGAATTGAGAAACAACGTAATGAAATAGCATCATATTTTGATAGTTCTAATGATGAAGATTGGATAATATATAGCGATAGTGATGAAATTCCTGATTTGTCTAAAAAAGATTTAAAAAATGAAAATAAAAAAATAGCTTTATTTAAACAAAAAATTTTTTATTATAAATTTAACCTAGGAATAGAGTCTTTAGATTGGTTTGGTTCTAGAGCCTGCAAATTTAAAAATTTAAATACAATTTCAGATCTGAGGGCTATTAAACAAAAAAAATATAGATGGTGGAGGCTAGATAGTGCGTTTAATAAAAATAAGTTTATTAGTGTAAATATAATAGACGATGGTGGGTGGCATTTTACTGAAATAAAAAGCCCTAAAGACATATTTATTAAGCATAAGAATGATGAGCATCATGATGAATTTGATCTTACGGGCATAAACGAGAATGATATAGAAGACATGATCAAGAATAAGTATATGACCTATGATCACAATGCCGATAAAATAGACCAAAGTAAAAAGTGGAACAAGAATAATAGAGTTTATTTAAGTAAAATTAATGATAACAAATTGCCAAATTATTTGATAGACAACAAACACAAATACTTAAAATGGTTTGTTTAGCTGGGCAAGTGGCGGAATTGGTATACGCGCTAGTCTTAGGAACTAGTACCGCAAGGTTTAAGAGTTCGAGTCTCTTCTTGCCCACCAAGAAATAGAAAATGAAAATAGAAGTACAAAATAAAAAAGGACTAACAACAGTTTTATCAATAGTTATAGACAAAAAAATAATTCAAGAGAAACTAGATAAAAAATTGTCCGAATTACAATCCGAAGTTAGCTTAAAAGGTTTTAGACCAGGAAAAGTTCCACCCTCTGTTATCAAAAGTCAATTTGGAAAAGCTATATACGGAGAAGTTATTGATAAAATGCTTCAAGAAACTTCAAATAAAGCTTTAGTTGAAAAAAAAATAAAAGCTGCTGGGCAACCAAAAATAGATTTAAAAACTTTTGGAGAAGGCAAGGACCTAAACTACACAATAGAAGTAGAATCATTACCTGAAATAAATCTTGCTACTTTTGAAAAATATAAAGCTACCGAACATATAGTTAAGATTGAGAAAAAAGTAGTAGATGAAAAAATTCAAGATATAGCTAAAAATAATAGAACATATTCTGATAAAAACGATAAATCAGTAAAAGGAGATTTAATAATATTTGACTATAGCGCAACTATAAATCAAAAAAAGTTTGAAGGAAGTGAAGGTAAAAATACTAGACTGGTTATAGGAGAAGATCTTTTTCTCAAAGGTTTTGATGATAAGCTAATTGGAGTAAAAAAAGACGATAAGAAAATTATAGAAGTTAATTTACCTGAGAACTATCCAAGTAAAGAATATGCAAATAAAAAAGCTAAATTTGAATGTATAATAACAAATGTTCAAACATCAAATGAAATTAAAATAGACGATATTTTTGCAAAAAACATGGGTGCAAAAGATTTGCAAGATCTTAAATCTTTAATAGAGAAACAAATATCAGCACAGTATAAACATTCGTTAGATTCCATTACAAAAAAAGAAATTTTAGATCAAATAGAAAAACTTCACAAAACTGAATTACCTAAAAATCTTGTAGAGCAAGAAGTTCACACAATAACTCACCAACTCAAAAAAGAAGAGATAGAAAAGCATAAAATAAAGAATTTAAAGATAGCTGAGTCTAGAATTAAACTGGGTTTAATCTTAAATGAATATGGAGAAAAAAATAATCTAAAAGTGTCTGAAGATGAAGTCAAGTCTGAAATTCAAAAACAAATAAAAGGCATGCCAGGACAAGAAAAAATGGTTATCGATTATTACCAAAAAAATCCTGCAGCCACACAAAGCCTAAAAGGTGCACTGTATGAAGAAAAAATTTTATCTTTATTTAAATCTAAAATAAAGCTTACAAAAAAAGACATATCAACAAAAGATGCTGAAAAAATAATTTCTGATTTTAATAAGTCTTCACAAATTTTAGCTAGTCATAACCATGACCACGCATCTAATGACAAAACAGACGACAATAAAGAAAAAAAATTAACTAAAACTTCATCAGAAACTAAGAAAAAAATAAAAAAAGTTAGTAAAAAGTAACCTTAGGTTATATAAATTTACTCATGAGTCGTATTGAAGAACAAATGAACAACTTAATTCCAATGGTTGTAGAGCAAACAAGCAAAGGAGAAAGATCTTATGATATTTATTCTAGACTTTTAAAAGAAAGGATAGTTTTTCTTGTTGGTCCAGTTAACGACAATGTTGCTTCTTTAGTAACTGCTCAATTATTGTTTCTTGAATCTGAAGATCCTAAGAAAGAAATTTATTTTTATATTAATAGTCCCGGTGGACTAGTGACCGCTGGTTTAGGTATTTACGACACGATGCAATATATTAACTCTCCAGTTTCTACACTATGTATTGGACAAGCCTCTTCTATGGGCTCTTTTCTTTTAGCTGCCGGTGAAAAAGACAAGAGATTATCACTACCTAATTCAAGAATTATGGTTCACCAACCCTCAGCAGGTTTTCAAGGCCAGGCTACAGATATTCAAATACATGCAAAAGAGATATTAACTTTAAAAGAAAGGTTAAATAAGATCTACGCAAAACACACAGGCAAGTCTGTTGAAGAAATATCCTCAGCTCTAGAGAGAGATAACTTCATGACCGCAGAAGAAGCCAAAAAATTTGGCTTAATAGACTCTGTAGTAGAAAAAAGAAAATAATGCACAATATCTAGTTTAGCACACAACTTATGCTTGCTATCAAGATTCCTCTAATTTACAAATAGAGCATTGATTCGAAATGTCAGAAAAAAATAATAAAAATATCCTTTACTGTTCATTCTGTGGAAAAAGTCAGCATGAAGTTAGAAAACTTATTGCAGGCCCAACCGTTTTCATTTGCGATGAGTGTGTTGAACTTTGTATGGACATTATTAAAGAAGAAAATAAAAGTTCTTTAGTAAAACACCAAGATGGTGTTCCCACACCAAAAGAAATTTGCACTGTTTTAGACGACTATGTAATCGGACAACCGTTTGCAAAAGAAGTGTTATCCGTTGCAGTTCATAATCATTACAAAAGATTAAATCATGAAAATAAAAACAATAAAGAAGTTGAACTTTCAAAGTCGAATATACTTCTAGTTGGACCAACAGGTTGCGGTAAAACTCTTTTAGCTCAGACTTTAGCTAGAATTTTAGACGTACCATTTACAATGGCTGACGCAACAACCTTAACCGAAGCTGGCTACGTTGGTGAGGATGTAGAAAATATTATCTTAAAATTATTACAAGCAGCAGATTATAACGTTGAAAAAGCGCAAAAAGGAATAGTTTATATAGATGAAGTAGATAAAATTAGTAGAAAATCTGAAAACCCATCTATTACTAGAGATGTTTCAGGTGAAGGAGTTCAGCAAGCCCTTTTAAAAATTATGGAAGGGACAGTTGCAAGTGTGCCCCCTCAAGGCGGAAGAAAACATCCTCAGCAAGAATTTTTGCAAGTTGATACTACAAACATACTTTTTATTTGTGGAGGAGCTTTTGCAGGCCTAGATAAAATAATTGGAATGAGAGGTAAAGGAACATCAATAGGATTTGGCGCAAAAGTAAGTGGCAAAGAAGAAAAAAAATTATCCGAAACATTAAAAAATTTAGAGCCTGAAGACTTAATCAAATATGGTTTAATTCCTGAGTTTATCGGAAGAATGCCAATTATTGCCACTTTGAACGATCTAGATGAAAAGTCTTTAATAAAAATTTTAAAAGAACCAAAAAATTCTTTAATAAAACAATATCAAAAGTTATTTGAATTTGAAAATGTTGAATTAGAGTTCAAAGATGAAGCATTAAACGCAATAGCTAAAAAAGCTATAAACAAAAAAACAGGTGCTAGAGGTCTTAGATCGATACTAGAAAGCATACTATTGAAAACTATGTTTGAGCTTCCAGAGCTTGAAAATGTCCTTAAAGTCACTGTTGACAAATCGTCAGTAGCCGGTGATAGCGATCCTATTGTCACATACGGCAAAAAACAATCAACATCAGTAGCTTAATTAAAAATAACATCCTTGATATTACAACATTAAGTACCATATAATTATTAATGGCAATAATAAATTCAAAACCTCTTTTACCTTTAAGAGACATTGTAGTGTTTCCTTCAATGGTTGTCCCACTCTTTGTAGGACGTGAAAAATCTATTAAAGCACTTCAAGAAGTAATGAAGACAGATAAATCTATAGTATTAGTTTCACAAAAAAATTCAGAAATTGACGAGCCAGCAAATAAAGATATTTATTCTTACGGTTGTTTAAGTAAAGTTCTTCAATTGCTTAAACTACCAGATGGTACAGTAAAGGTCTTAGTAGAAGGAGAAAAAAGAGTAAAAATCCTTGAAATAAAAAAAGAACAATCAAACTTTCTTAGCTGTAGCATAGAGATTGTAGAAGATAATAATAAAGGTAAAGAGTCAGATCTTTACGCTATGAATCTTGTAAAAAAGTTTGAAAAATTATTAATTTTAAACAAAAGAGACTTATCAGACTCAATTAACAGTATTAAAAAACTTAAAGACCCAAGCCAAATAGCAGACAACATAGCTTCAAATTTAAACTTACAAATTTTTGAAAAACAAGAGCTTTTAGAAATCATAGACTTAAGAAAAAGATTAGAAAAAGTTAATGAATTAGTTGAAAAAGAAACAAGTGTAATTTCTGTAGAAAAAAAAATTAGAGGTAGAGTAAAAAACCAAATGGAAAAAACACAAAGAGAATATTATTTAAACGAGCAACTCAAAGCTATCCAAAAAGAATTAGGAGAAATTGATGAAGGTAAAGATGAAATAGCAGGCTTAAACAAAGCTATTCAAAAAGCTAAAATGCCAAAATTAGCTTTAGAGAAATGTATGGCTGAATTAAAAAAATTAAAATCTATGAGCCCAATGTCTGCCGAAGCTACAGTTGTTAGAAACTACTTAGACTGGATGACAGAGTTACCTTGGTCAAATAAAAGTAAAATTAATAACGATCTTGAGAATGCTCAAAGTATATTAGACGAAGATCATTTTGGACTAGAAAAAGTAAAAGATAGAATTATAGAATTTTTAGCAGTACAAAAAAGAATTCAAAAATTAAAAGGCCCTATTCTATGTTTGGTTGGCCCTCCAGGTGTTGGTAAAACATCATTAGGAAAGTCTATCGCAAAAGCGACAGGAAGAAAATTTATCCGGATTTCTCTTGGTGGCATCAGAGATGAAGCTGAAATAAGAGGGCATAGAAGAACTTACATTGGCTCTCTACCAGGTAAGATTATTCAAATGATGAAAAAAGCTGGAACAAAAAATCCTTTATTTTTATTAGACGAAATAGATAAAGTAGGTAACGATTATAGAGGGGACCCATCTTCCGCTTTACTAGAAGCACTTGATCCAGAACAAAATAAAGAATTTAACGATCATTATTTAGAGGTAGATTATGATTTATCTAATGTAATGTTTGTCACTACAGCAAATACACTAAATATTTTACCTCCACTATTAGATCGTATGGAGATTATTAGAATACCAGGTTACACAGAGGATGAAAAAGTTAACATTTCCCAAAAATATTTAATTCCTAAACAAAGTGAAAATAATGGACTTAAGCCAGGTGAATGGAAAATTAATGAATCGGTAAATAGAAAAATTATAACAAATTATACTAGAGAGGCCGGCGTTAGAAATCTTGAAAGAGAAATCTCAAAAATTGCTAGAAAAATAGTAAAAAAAATCGATGGAAAAGAAAAAGTTAATAATCCTATTATAGATTCAGATTTATCAAGTTACCTTGGAATAGAAAAATTTAATTATGACGAAATAGAAGAACAAAATAGAATAGGGGTAGTAACTGGATTAGCTTGGACGGAAGTAGGAGGAGAAATATTAAAAATTGAAACAGTTGTGATGCCTGGAAAAGGAAAAATGGAGATCACAGGAAAATTAGGTGACGTAATGCAAGAATCTATTAAAGCTGCTAAATCATATATTAGATCTAAATCTTTGGAATATGGAATTATACCACCAATTTTTGACAAAAAAGATTTTCACGTTCACGTGCCTGAAGGTGCAACACCGAAAGATGGTCCTTCTGCAGGTGTAGGCATGATTACTTCAATTGTTTCGGCAATTACAGAAATACCTATTGATAAAAACATTGCAATGACTGGAGAGATTACTCTTAGAGGAATTGTTTTACCCATAGGTGGTTTAAAAGAAAAACTTCTTGCCGCACACAGAGCGGGTATAAAAAAGGTTTTAATACCATTCGAAAATAAAAGAGATTTAGTAGAAATACCGGATGTTATTAAAAAAAATATTGAAATAATCCCAGTTAAAAATGTAGATGAAGTTTTAAAACACGCACTTACGAAACCTTTAAAAAGAGTTGAGTGGGCAGAAATAGATAAAATTTCTAAAAATAAAGAAGAATCATCAATTACAAGTAGACATTAATTAATAAGATAAATTCTTGTTTGCTTCTAAATCTCTTTAAATTAAAATAAAATCAATGAAGAAAAATATAGTTATCACTGGTGGTCTTGGTTATATCGGAACGGAACTTTGTAAAATTTATTCTGGCGTAAGTTGGAACAATAAAATAACCGTTATTGACAATAGATTTGTTTCAGAAAGAGTTAATCAAATCAGAAACTGGAATATGGAATTTGTGCATGGTGATATTTTAAACAAGGAGCTAATAAATAAATACTGTAAAGACGCAGATATTGTACATCATCTAGCAGGCATAACTAATGTCCCAAGAACAAAAAATGAGAGCAATCATACTAAAGATGATAAAATTAAAACTACTGCACAAGTAGGAACTCAAAATGTTCTAGATTCAATAAATAACAAATGTAAAATAATTTTTCCCTCAACCCACGTTGTTTATGATGGAATAGAAAAAGTTAAATATGATATTCTTGAAAGTGAAAAAGTAAAACCTAGTCTTTCTTATTCAAGCTCAAAAGCATTTAACGAAGAACAACTAAAAAAGTCAGGGAAAAATTATATTATTCTAAGACTGGGTTCAGTTTATGGATATTCATCTGATACTGCACGTATTGATATAATGCCCAATCTATTTTCCAAGATTGCCTCTCAAGACGGAACTATCAAACTTTTTGCTGGAGGCAGGCAGATTAAAAGCTTGGTACCTTTGATTGATGTTGCCAGATGTTTTAAGATGATGGAAGAAAGAGATGATATTTCAACTGAAATTTTCAATTTATCAAAAGACACTTTAACTGTAAAAGATGTTGCTGAAATATGCAAAAAACACAATCCACAAGTTATTTTAAAAGAGACTAATGATGAAGTCCCAAATTTAGGATTCTCCCTTTCTAATAAAAAGATTTTAAATACAGGTTTTAAATTTTTGTATAATTTGGAGCAAAGTATTCAAGAAATGATTAGAAAATGGTCTAAACAAAATTTAATTAAAGACCTAGAACATGTTAGAGATGGAGATAACGAATTTATTGATGACAGAGGAAAAATTAGTAACCACGAACTAACAGAACCAGTTAATTTAATAGGTCTAATCAATTCAAAAAAAGGTACTGTACGAGCAAATCACTATCACCCACAACAGGAACAAAAATGTTTGTTTACCAAAGGACAAATAATTGAAATATTTCAAGACATACTCAATCCTAATGCACCAAAAATCACACAAGTAGTTAACGAAGGTCAGTTATCAATCATTAAACCGAATGTAGCCCACACTATGGTTTTTACTAAAGATACTACTTTTTTAAACTTAGTAAGAGGAGAAAGAGAACATAATAATTACGGAATTACGCATACTATTAAACATGTTTTTGTAGACGACAAGGAAAAAGATTTACTGCTCAAAGTGTATAAATTTGAGTGCAGATCTTGTGGAAATACCCATTTAAAAAGAGTTGTATCTTTAGGATATCAACCTTTAGCAAATAACTTGTTAAAGAAAAAAAATGAAAAGTGTGAGTTATACCCTTTAGAGATGAACTATTGTCCGCAATGTCACAATTGCCAATTATCTGTAGCAGTTGACTCCAAAAAAATGTTTTCAAATTATCTCTATACGTCGTCTACATCTACTTCATTCAGAAATCACTTTGTAGAAGCTGCTAAAAATTATATTAAACAATTAAAATTAAAGAAGAAAAAATCATATATAATTGACATTGGAAGCAATGATGGTGTTGCGCTAAAACCTTTTAAAGATTTGGGCTTTAACAATATTTTAGGCATAGAACCAGCAAAAAATCTAGCTAAATTATCAAATAAAAATAAAATTAAAACTTTTAATGGTTTTTTAGAAAGTAAAAATTTAAAAAAAATAAAAAAAAATGCTGATCTAATTTTAGCATCTAATGTATTTGCACATTCTGACAACCTTAAAGATATGACTCAATGTATGTTAAAACTTCTTAATAAAAACGGAACAATTATAATTGAAATTCAATATTTACTTAATACATTAAAAGATCTTACTTTCGATAACATCTACCATGAACATTACAACTATTGGTCTTTAACTTCTTTAGTTAATTTTTTTAAACAGTTTGAATCCACAATTTTTAAAGTTGAAAAAATAAATACTCACGGTGGGTCAATCAGAATTTATATTAAAAAAAATAAAAAAATAAAAATAGAAAATAGTGTAAAAAATTTACTCAAAGAAGAAGAAATTTTTGGAATTAAAAAATTTAAAACTTATCAAGAATTTGGATTAAAAATAAACAAACTAAAAGAAAATGTAGTAGCAAATATTAATAAACTAAAAGAAAAGTATAAAAAAATTATTGGTTTTGGAGCTCCTGCTAAAGCTACAACTGCACTTAATTTTTTTGGCGTATCTAAACAAATTGAATTTATTATTGAAGATAATAAATTAAAACATAATAAGTTTGTTCCAGGTGTAAACATTCCAATTAAGGACAAGAATAGTGTTAAAGAAAAAAATATTGCAATTTTAGTTTTAGCTTGGAATTTTTATAATGAGATAAAAAAAAAAAATTTAAACTTAAGTAATAATTTTATTAATATAAAAGATTTAGAAAATTAATTTATAAACTGGACTATAGACATTGCTATAATATCGATTACATCGTAAAAATAATTTATATATATTTCCGACGAAGGATACTTTAAAATAATTTTTTCTTTTGTTAAGTTTAAAATGCCATAGAAAGCAATTAAACAGACAAGTAAAATTATAACATAACTGTAAAAACCAAAATTATTATTTCTATTTTTATTACCCTCTAATTTTTTACTCAAATGATTTTTTGAACTATTAATATCTAATCCATGTTTTTTTTTTAAATATTCAGGAGTATAAAGATTTTTTTTTGGTCCCTTTTTTTTAACAGTAACTTTTTTTTTAATAGATTTAGTCTCTTTTAATTCAATTTTATCTGCTGGGTATTGTGTCCATTTATTTTGACAATAACCACATTGCACCAATCTTCCAGTTGACGTTATAGCGTTATCTGGGACAATAAATTTTTTTTGACAAGAATTACAGTTAACTAACATAAAACAGCATTTTAATTAAAGTTTATATAAATAGCAAATATGCTTTTTATTTTTTACATTATTAAGATTTTATTGTATACCTCGGATCTATTTGTTAGGGGCGGTTAGCTCAGTTGGTAGAGCATCTCGTTTACACCGAGAGGGTCATAGGTTCGAGTCCTTTACCGCCCACCAAGTAAAAATGGGGGTGTAGCTCAGTTGGTTAGAGCGCCT
>Ga0307986_10001763_pt1 | contig 15681 bp, 12 predicted proteins | sample EllFjometageno82_FD_203170 | JGI IMG/M metagenome (GOLD analysis project Ga0307986, IMG submission 203170) | Marine microbial communities from Ellis Fjord, Antarctic Ocean - #82 | ecosystem: Environmental > Aquatic > Marine > Unclassified | place: Southern Ocean | collected 2014-10-09
AAAATATTAAAAAAATAGATAAAAAAAAATTAATCAACTACCCTAATACAATTAATTTTTTAAATAAATTAGCTATTTTAAAAAGAAGTCACTCAGATTCAAAAGTTATCGCCATTACTGGTAGCTCAGGTAAAACTACGCTCAAATCAATGTTAGGCAAAACACTAAGCGCGTATGGTAAAACTTATTTTTCACAAAAATCTTACAACAATCACATTGGCGTCCCTTTTAGTTTGTGTAACTTAGAAAATAATCACCAATATAGCGTCTTTGAAATAGGCATGAGTAATGCTGGAGAAATACGAAAGCTTTCTAAACTAGTTAAGCCCAATATCGCAATAATTACAAATATTGGAGAAGCTCATCTAGAAAATTTCAATAATTTAAATGGTATTGCTAAAGCAAAGTCTGAAATTATTGAAAACATAAATAAAGATGGTTATTTAATTCTAAATAGAGAGGATAGGTATTTTAATTATCTCTCAAAATTTGCGAGAAAAAGAAAAATTAAAGTTTTATCCTTTGGCAAATCAAACAAATCTAATGCTAGACTAATAAAAAAAAAATTATATAAAAATTATAGCTATCTTCATTTTAGAGTATTAAATAAAAATATTTATTTAAAAGTAAAAAATGTTAATCCTTTAACTATCTTAAATATATTGTTTATTTTGCTCACTCTTCAAGCCCTAGGTTTAAATATAATAAAAGTAAAAAATTGTTCAAATTATTTTCAGTTGGCTGAAGGAAGAGGAAAAGAACATCTTATTTCAAGATATAAAAAAAAATTCCAGCTTATAGACGAGAGTTATAATGCCAACCCTTCCTCTGTCAAAAATGCAATTAATAATTTTTCAAATTTAAAAAGAAAAAAAGGAAGAAAATTCTTACTACTCGGAGATATGTTAGAACTAGGTAAAAAGTCAGATAATTACCATAAAAATTTAGCCTATTTCATTAATCGTAGTGATATTGATAAGTTATTTGTATACGGGAAAAATGCTTTTAAAACTTATCAAAAAACTTATAAGGCTAAACAAGGAAATATTTTACAAAACTTAAATGATTTCGATGAAATTTTCTCGGATATTATAAATAAAGATGACTACTTAATGATAAAAGGTTCAAATGCCACAGGTTTAAACAAACTATCAAAAATAATTATTTTAGGAAACAAACATGTTTTATAGTTTATTATTGTCATTTACAGAGAATTATTCTTATCTCAATGTTTTTAAATATATAACATTTAGAACAGGACTTTCTGTAATTACATCATTCATAATTGTTTTTATAATCGGGGAACCTTTAATAAAAATATTTCAAAAAAATCAAATATCAGGTCCTATAAGACAAGATGGTCCAATAGATCATATAATTAAAAAATCAGGAACACCGACGATGGGAGGGCTTATTATTATATTGGGTATTTTTCTAGGAACTTTTTTATGGGCTGATTTAAGCAATATATATGTTTTAACAGTAATATTTGTATCTATTAGCTTGGGCCTACTAGGGTTTATTGACGATCTACTAAAAATTAAACAAAAAAATTCTAGAGGTTTAAATTCAAAACTAAAACTTTTAGGCCAAATTATAGTTAGTTTAATAGCAATTTATATTTTATCTGAGTATTCCGAGCATCAGTTTTTAAACAACCTATACTTTCCTTTTTTTAAAAATTTAATTTTTCCAATGGGTATTTTTTTTATACCTTTTGCTCTTTTTGTTATCGTAGGTGCGTCTAATGCAGTAAATTTAACAGATGGTTTAGATGGTCTTGCAACAGTGCCCGTAATGTTAGTTGCTTTGTCTTATACTCTTATAAGTTATGTGGTTGGCAATACAATTTTTGCAGAATATTTAAAAATTCCTTACGTTCAAAATGCTGGTGAACTAAGTATATTTTGTGGAGCTATTTTTGGTTCATGCTTAGGATTTCTTTGGTACAACGCTCCACCAGCTAAAATATTTATGGGTGATACTGGATCACTTTCTTTAGGCGGATCATTAGCTGTTGTAGCTATTATAGTTAAACATGAAATAGTTTTAGCAATAATCGGGGGACTATTTGTTTTAGAAACTGTTTCAGTTATTATACAGGTCTTATCGTTTAAATTAACTGGTAAAAGAGTTTTTATGATGGCCCCAATTCATCATCACTTTGAAAAAAAGGGGTGGCCAGAATCAACTATAGTAATAAGATTTTGGATTATAGCAATTATTCTAGCATTAATTGGATTAGCGACTTTAAAGTTGCGATAGTTAATGAAAATATCAAAACTAATAAAAGATAGTTCATACCTTATATATGGGCTTGGCCTATCTGGTAACTCTGTGCTCAGATTTTTAAAAAAAAAAAAAGTTAAAAAAATTTATACTTGGGACGATAAAAAAAAACAAAATGATAAAAAAAAAATTAATTTATTTAAAAAAAGACTAGACGAAGTAGATTTTATTGTAATTAGTCCAGGTATAAATATTCAAAAAACAAAATTTCAAATAGAACTATCTAGAAATAGAAAAAAAATAATTACAGACTTAGATTTATTTTATATGCAAAAAATACCTGTAAAATCGATAGTAATCACCGGTACCAATGGAAAATCAACAACATGTAGGTTAACTCAACATATATTTAAAACAAACAAATTTGATACTCATCTTGGCGGTAATATCGGCAAACCACTTTTAGATTTGAAAATTAAAAGAAAATCAATAGTGATTATAGAAGCATCCTCTTTTCAGTTATCATATACGAAATTTATTAAACCAACTTTTGCTGTAATATTGAATATTAGTAGCGATCATTTAGATTGGCACAATACAATGACAAATTACAAAAATTCTAAATTTAAAATATTTTCAAAGCAAGATAGAAATGATGTTGCTCTATTAAATAATAAAATACTTATTAATCTATTTAAGAAAAAAAATTATTTAAGTAAATTAAAAATAGTAAAAAAAAATACCCTAAGTAAAATAATTAAGAAAAAAATAACTAATAATTATTTAGTTTCTGAACCTAATTTAGAAAATGTAACATTTGCACATCAAATATCTAAAATATTTAAAATTAAAAAAAATATTTTCTACGATGCAGTAAATAGTTTTAAAGGATTGCCACATAGACATGAGGTATTCTTAAAGAAAAATAAGATAACTTTTATTAACGATTCAAAAGCAACAAGTTTTGACTCAACAAAACATGCGTTAAAAAATAATAAAAATATTTTTTGGATCTTGGGGGGTCTTCCTAAAGTTAGAGATAATTTTAATTTTCAGGGTGTTAGATCAAATATAATTAAATCTTTTATAATTGGAAAAAAAACAAATTATTTTAAAAATCAAATAACTAAAAAAATAAAATATAAAATATCTTTTAGTTTAAAAAAAGCGGTTAAAGATGTTTTCAAAGAACTAGTCTTAATGAGAGGTGGTAATGCCACTGTTTTATTTAGTCCAGCAAGCGCCTCGTACGACCAGTTCAATAATTTTGTTGAAAGAGGAAATCAATTTAAAAAAATAACAAAAGATTATGCTAAAAAATTTCTTTAAAGATTATTTAAAAAATTACTGGAAAAACGTAGACAAAACTATACTCATAAGTTTTTTATTGTTATTTATATTAGGTATCTTTTTCTCATTTGCTTCTACTTCATCACTAGCAGGAGAAAGATTGAATAAAAACTATTATTTTTTCTTTTCCAAACATTTAGTGTTTTCATTATCTGCAATTTTTTTAATGGTTTTAATTTCCATTATTGAGCTAAATTTTTTTAAAAAAATTTTAATGCCTATTTTTATTATCGCTTTAATCTCTTTAACTTTAGTTTTATTTTTTGGTGTCGAAGTTAAGGGCTCAAAACGATGGTTGAATTTATTATTTTTTCGTTTTCAACCTATAGAATTTGTTAAGCCTTTTTTTATAGTCTTTATTGCTAAAATTCTATCTAAAGATAGCCTTAGCCCTTCAAATACTTCATATTTTTTTAGTTTTATAGTATTAATGATACCTTGTGTTATTTTGCTAAATCAACCTGACGTTGGTCAAACTGTATTACTAATTTTATCGTGGTCGGCTCTTGTTTTTATCTCCGGAATAAAATTAATTTATATTTTTAGTCTTTTTGGCATAACTACTACTTCTGTAGCATTATTGCTTATTACTTTTCCTAATAAGTTTTCATATATTTTTAAGCGTTTTGAAACTTTTTTTGACCCAACAAAGGGTGATCGTTTTCAATCTAGTAGTGCACTTGATGCCATTAGAGAAGGAGGTCTTACTGGCCAGGGTATGGGAGAAGGAACGTTAAAAGATAGAGTACCCGAAGCCCATACCGATTATATCATTTCTATTATTGCTGAAGAATTTGGATCAATTATTTCAATATTTTTAATTTGTATATTTCTATACATTTCATTTAGAATTATAAAGTTTGCATTATCTGAAAATGAAAAATTTATTAAAATCTCACTCTCTGGCCTAGCTACACTCTTGATCTTTCAAACATTTATTCATATTGGGGTAAATACCAGATTGCTTCCCACAACTGGTATGACGCTTCCATTCTTAAGTTACGGAGGATCATCAATGATTGGAAGTGCAATACTAGCGGGAATTATATTAAACTTAACTAAGAGAAGATTTCTAAATGAGGAACATGAATAAGAAAAAAATTATAATTGCTACAGGAGGTACAGGCGGTCATATTTTTCCAGCATTAAGTTTAGCGAAAAATTTTGTCAAGAACGATTATATAGTAGAAATTATAACTGATAAAAGAGGATTAAAATATATAGACAAACAAAAAAATATAAAATTAATTTTAAATAGTTCTGCGACTATATTCAAAAAAAATATTATAAATTTATTGTTTTCAGTATTTGTAATTTTTTTTTCTTATGTTAAATCTTTAGTAATTTTATTTAGAGCAAATCCCTCTGTAGTATTTGGCATGGGAGGGCACGCATCTTTTCCAGTTTGCATGGCGGCTAGAACTCTAAATATACCATTTATCATTTATGAAAATAATATTCAAATAGGTAAAAGTAATAAGTACCTACTTCCATTTGCTTATAAAATTTTTGTTTCTTATCAAGATCTTGCTGGAATTAAAAAAAAATATGATCATAAAATAAATGTTATTGGAAACATAATTAGAGAGGAGATTCTAAATTTAAAAAAAAATAATCAATTTACACCAGGGACACTACATATTTTAGTTTTAGGGGGTAGCCAAGGAGCTAAATCCTTTGGCAATCTACTACCCAAGGTGTTTGAGCAGTGTAAAAAAGAAAATATTAATATAAAATTATTTCAACAATGTACTGAGTCGCAGATAAAAAAACTCAGTGAAATGTATAAAAATTTAAATTTTGATTTCGATTTATTTAATTTTACGAACAATATCTCTAAATATTTTTCAAAAACTGAATTGGCTATTACAAGGTCAGGATCATCTATTACAGCAGAACTACTAAACTGCAATATTCCTTTTATTTCCATTCCTTATCCTCATGCAACTGACTCGCATCAAGAAAAAAATGCAAATTATTTTGAAAAAAAAGGATATAGCTATTCGATCAAAGAGACAGAAGTTGATGAAAAATTGTTTCCATTGATAAAATCATTTTATAAAGATAAAAAATTATTAAATCAGATAATTGAAAAACAAAAAAAACACTCTGATAAAGAAGTTTTTTTAAAAATTAATAGGGTAATTGAGGATTTACAACATGAACAAAATTCAAATAGGTAAACAAGAAATAATACACTTTATAGGCATAGGCGGTATTGGAATGAGCGGCCTCGCCCAAATAATGAAAACTATGGGATTTAACGTACAAGGAAGTGACATAAATACAAATATCAATACAGATAATTGTAAAAAACTAGGTATAAAAATTTTAAAAGGACATTCAAAAAAAAATATTTTAAGCGCGACAATCGTAGTCAAGTCTTCAGCAATTAAAAATAATAATATTGAGTTATCTCACTCAAAAAAAAGAAAAATACCAACCTATGATCGCATAGAGATGTTAGCAAATATAATAGACCTAAAAAAAAATATTATTATTACAGGGTCACACGGCAAGACAACAACAACCTCTCTTGTAGCAAAAATAATTTCTACAGCAAGGCTAGACCCAACAATTATCAACGGAGGAGTAATTAATTCATTAGGAAATAATGCCAAATTAGGCAAGGGTGAGTGGGCCATTGTTGAGGCAGATGAATCTGATGGTAGTTTTTTAAAAGTACCAATTAACTACTCAATTGTTACTAACATAGATAAAGAACATTTAGATTTTTATAAAAATTTTAATAATCTTATAAATGCATTCACAATATTTATAAAAAAAACACCCCCTATTGGTAAAGCTTTCCTTTGTCTAGATGACCTTAATATAAAGAAGATATTAGGAAAATTAAAAACAAAAAATTATTTTACTTATGGATTTAATAACAAAGCAAATTATCAAATTTGCAACACAAGATACAAAATTGGTTATACAAAATTTGATTTAAAAATTAAAAATATAGGAGCTAAAAATATACATATAAAAAATATTTTTTTAAAACTAATTGGTAAATACAATGTTCTTAATGCTACAGCTGCAATAGCTTTATGTTTAAATCTAGGTTTAAAAATAACAATTATAAAAAAAGCATTGAAAAGTTTTACAGGAGTACAAAGGAGATTAACAAAAGTATTTAAAAAAAATAAAGTTGAATTTTATGATGATTATGCCCACCATCCAACAGAAATAAAATCTGTACTTGAGGCAGTCAGAAGTATCTCACCAGAAAGAAAAATTATTACAATATTTCAACCCCATAGATATTCAAGAGTGAGAAAATTAAAGTCAGAATTTTCATTATGTTTTAAAGATACAGATATATTAATTTTATGCCCAGTTTATGCTGCTGGAGAATCTAAAGACAAAACATATAATCAAACTAATTTTGCTAAGTTAATTTCAAAATTTTCTAGAACACAACTAGTTCTTGTTGCGAATGAACTAGATGTAACGAAATACTTTAGAAAAAACTTAACAAACAATGAAGTAGTAATAGGCATGGGTGCTGGCTCAATTTCAAAATGGATGTATAATCTTAAAAATAATTTATGAAGATGACCACAAACGAATTAAAAAAAAAATTTGGGAAACGAGTTTTAATTAACGAAAAACTATCTAATTATAGTTGGTTTAACTTAGGAGGGAACGCAGATATATTTTTTAAACCAGACAGCATTGAAGATATTGTTTATTTTTTTGAGAAATGCAAACCACAAAAATTTACAATTTTAGGAGCTGGTTCCAATACACTTATACGAGATGGAGGAATAGAAGGAATTACAATAAAACTAAGTTCAAATTTTTCTTATACTAATTTAGATTTAGGAAATATAATAGAAGTCGGAGCCGCCACGCCTGATAAAAAAGTTGCTAATTTTGCGATGGAAAATTCAATAACAGGGTTAGAGTTTTTAGTATGTATACCAGGTTCAATCGGTGGAGCTATAAGGATGAACACTGGCTGTTATGATAGTGAGATCTCACAAGTTCTTCACTCAATTAAAGTAATCGACAACAATGCGCGCATAAAAGAAATTTTAGCTGAAGATATAAAATTTTCTTATCGCAGCACTAATCTTGCAGAAAATTTACTTATTACTAGTGTTAAGTTAAAAGGAAAACAATCTATAAAATCTAAAATTCAAAAAGAACAAGAAACAATGTTAGAAAGAAAAAAAAATTCACAGCCAAGTCAAATAAAAACTTGCGGAAGTACTTTTAAAAATCCAAAAAACAAAAAAGCTTGGGAGTTAATTAAAGAATCTAATTGTGATAATTTTAAAGTAGGAAACGCAGTTATATCTGAAAAACATTGTAATTTTTTTGTTAATAATGCAAATGCGACATCGCAAGAGTTAGAAGAATTAATAAACAAAGTAAAAAAAGCCGTATTCCAAAAAACAAAAATCGATTTAGAGTTAGAGCTAAAAATAATTGGTTATAATAAGTAGCAGTTCAATGAAAAAAAAAACAATTTTAGTAGTTTGTGGTGGAACATCCAGCGAACGAGATATTAGCTTAAAATCAGGCAAGGCATGCTCAGCTGCCATTAAGAAATTGAGACATAGAGTTTTAAATTTTGATCCTGCAAAAGAAGATTTTAGAAAAATTAAAAATTACAATATAGACCTAATTTTTAATGCTTTACATGGTAAGGACGGGGAAGACGGAATAGCACAAAGTTATTTTGAATACTTTAAGATTCCGTATACACATTCAGGTATATTATCCTCAATGAATTCTATGGATAAAATAATTTCTAAAAAAAAATTTATAAAAAATAAAATTAGAACACCAGCTTATATCGAAATAAATGCAATTAATTATCTCAATGTTCTAAATAAAAAAAATATATTTAAATCAAGACTTAATTATCCGGTAGTACTAAAACCATCCAATGAAGGATCAAGCATTGGTGTAAAAATATGTAAAGATTTCAAGATGTTAAAAAAAAATACAAATGAACTAATAAAAACATATAAAACTCTAATACTTGAAAACTTTATTGGAGGTCAAGAAATCCAAGTTGCGGTTATTAATGGAAAATCATTGGGTGCAATCGAATTAAAACCAAAAAGAAAATTTTACGATTACAAAGCCAAATATTTTAAATCTGCTCAGACACTTCATATAATGCCAGCAAATTTATCAAGCTTCAAATATAAAGAAGTTTTAATTTTAGCAAAGAGAGCACATAAAGCACTAAAATGCCGTGGAGTAACCAGATCAGACTTTAAATTTAGCGATGGTAAATTTTATTTATTAGAAATAAATACACAACCAGGCATGACTAACTTATCTTTAGTTCCTGAGATAGCTAAATTTTCGGGTATATCATTTAAAAATCTTGTTAAACATATTATCGATGATGCAAGTATTAATAGATGATTTTAAGAAATAAAAGTTTTTTACTAATAATTTTTTTTGTTGTTTTTACTACTTATAATTTTAACAAGAAAAAAAAAAATTTAAGCATTATCTTCCCTATAAAAGAGATTATAATAGAAAATACTCTTGCAGTTGATTTAATTAAGTTAAAAGCTGAAATAAATTTTTTAAGGAATACAAGTTTATTTTTTTTGAAAAAAAAAGAAATTATAAAAGTTATTGATAGACACGAATTTATATCAAGCATTAAATTAAAAAAAAAATACCCAAATACTTTAAAAATTGTAGTAACAGAGAACATACCTGTAGCTACTGAAATTAATGAGAAAAAGAAATATTACTTAACACAAAAAGGAAAAAAAATTAGCTATATTGATATAAAAATTTTTAAAAATTTACCTGTAATTTTTGGTAATCATAAAAACTTTAGTTCATTTTTCTATCAACTAAAAAAAAGTAACTTTAATATAAATGAAATAAAAGCTTTTTATTACTTTGATATTGGTAGGTGGGATATTACCCTTAAAGACAATAGAACTATTAAGTTACCAAAGATTAATTATGAAGATATTTTAACAGAAGTAAATTTAGTTTTAAATAATTCAAGCTTCTCAAAATATAAAATATTTGATTATCGAATTAAAGATCAATTAATCTTGCAATAATATGAAATTAAACGAACCTTACTTAATTGTTAGCCTTAATGAATATAAAATTATTTTTTTTGTAATATCTTATAGCGAAACAAAAGATCATAAATTAATTAAAAGTATTGCCGTAGACTCCGAGGGAATTCGTGGAGGTAAAATAGTTGACATTGATCTTGTTACACAATTAATAAAAAAAACAATAAATTCTATTGAAGATGAGTTAAATTATTTTTTTTCTGAAGCATCTGTAGTTATCAATCCAAATAATGTAAACTGTATAAATGTTAGTGGCTATAAAAAATTAAATGGATCACAAGTTTCTAAAGAAGATATTACTTATATATTAAATGATATAAAGAAAACAATTACGCTAAGTGAAAATAAATATTCTTTAGTTCATCTCTTTAATTCTAGTTTTTCTATAGATAGCGATAATTTAGAAAATTTACCAATAGGTCTCTTTGGAGAATTTTATAACCAGAATATGACTTTTTTTTTAGTAAATAAAAATATTCTTAAGAATGTAAAATTAACTTTTAATAATTGTGGAGTAAATATAGATAGAATAATTTTAAAACCATTTGTTGAAGGAATTAATTTTTTACAAAAAAATAAAAATAATACAAATTTTACAGTCATCACTTTAGAAGACGAAAGAATAAACATTTCGTTATTTAAAAATAAGTCTCATATTTTAACTCAAGATTTTGAATTCGGTATTGAGTTAATTATTAAGGATATATCTAAACTCTGCTCATTAAAAATCCATGAAGTGAAATTTTTTTTAGATGAAATTAATTTAATATCTACACTAGAAACTGACGAGGAGTCTTGCTTAGACAAAAAATTTTTTTCTAGTTCACCCTATAGAAAAATCAAACATCAATTAATACTAGACATAATTGCCGCACGTTTAGATGAATTAATCGAAATATGTTATGAAAAAAATTCAAACTTAAACTATTTTAGAAAGAGCAATAATATTATTTATGTAGTTATTGAAAAATATAAATATTTTGAAAATATAAAATTTGCCTTGAGAAAAAATAAATTAATTAATTCAGAGTTTATATTTGGGGATAATTCCGAGGAAAGTTTAATGCGTAGTTTAAATGGTGCTGTTGAGTTAATTGGCAGAGGGTGGGAAAAAGAGGCAATACCAGTTGTTCAATCAAAAAAATCAATAATTTCTGCTTTTTTTTCAAGACTATTTAGTTAGGTAAGTTGTATTTTTCTGAAACATTAGTTGTTTTAGTAATAATTATCTAATTTTGTATAAGTATTTAATGTTAAGTCCTTTCCAAAAAACAATTTTAAAAGAAGTTTCATTTAAAGGTGTGGGACTCCACAGCGGATTAAAAGCTGAAGTTAAAATACTTCCAACAACTGAAAACTACGGAATAGTTTTTAAAAGAACAGATCTCGATAAAAATAATCTTATAAAAGCTAGTTTTGAAAACGTATGTTCCACTAAACTTTGCACAACCCTCGAAAATGAAAATAAAATTAATGTATCGACTGTAGAACACTTGTTGGCTGCACTTTACATAACAGGAATAGACAATGCATTAATAGAAGTTAATAATTCAGAAGTTCCAATTATGGACGGTTCTTCTAAAGAATTTGTTGAAAATATTAAGGAAGTTGGAGTTAAAAATTTAAACGCTAAAAGAAAGTATTTAAAAATCGTAAAAAAATTTGAATTTAAAGACAACGAAAGAGTAATTTCAATAGAGCCTAATGCCGACAGTCTTAAAGTAGATTTTCAATTAGTTTATTCCAACACCGCAATAGGAACCCAAAGTAACCAAATTAATTTTGCAGATACAGATTTAAAAAATGTATATACATCAAGAACATTTTGCTTATTTGAAGATATAGAAAAAATAAAAAAAGTAGGCTTGGCTAAAGGGGGATCTTTAGATAATGCAATAGTTGTTAAGAATAATGAAATTTTAAATAACGAAGGTCTTAGAAATAATAAAGAGTTTGTTAACCATAAGATTTTAGATCTTGTAGGAGATTTTTTATTATCAGGCCACAGAATACTAGGTAGTGTTAAGTGTTCTCAAGGTGGGCATAGTTTAAGTAACTTATTTCTTAGAGCTATTTTCAAAGATAAATCAAACTTTGTGATGATTGAGCAAGAAGAATCACCTTCAGAGAAAAATTATTTTAAAACTTCAGCAAATAAGCTCGCAGTTAACGCTTAGACCCTTAAAAAATTTACCTAATTAATTTATTTTGATAAGAGTTAATCAATGTATCAAAAATTAATCTATTCTGTTTTAATAATTATATTAATTACATCTTGTTCAAAAAAAGAGCCTGAATTAAATATTCCCGCTGCTTATGAAGAATCCTTTAAAATTTACAAAGAAGCAGTAGTTGGAATGAATAGAGGTGACTATTTTTTTGCATCAAAAAAATTTACAGAAGCGGAGGGAATTCTACCAAAAATTGAGTATGCAGCAAAGGCATCGCTAATGTCCAGTTACTGCCTATATCAAATTAACTTTTATCCCGAAGCGATTGATAATTTGGAGAGGTTTATTAATCAATATCCTTCGAACAAAAATATACAATACGCACATTATTTAATTGCTATTAGCTTGTATGAGCAAATTTTAGATGAAAAAAAAGATATTGAACCACTTTTAAAATCTAAAGAAAAAATAATATATTTTTTGAATAATTTTCCTAATACAGAATACGCCTTAGATCTAGAATTTAAAATGGACCTAATAAATAATCAGCTTGCTGCTAAACAAATGTATATAGCAAAATATTATATAATTACCCAAAAATGGATCCCTGCAATAAATAGACTAAAAATTATCATTAAAGAATATTCAGAAACAATTTTCATAGAAGAGGCACTACACAGGTTAGTAGAAGTTTATTACAAAATTGGTTTAACACAAGAAGCTAAAGCAGCCGCTTCAATACTAGGATACAACTATAATTCGAGTGAATGGTACGAGCAAGCTTATAAAATTTTAAATAAAACTTATAAAATACCAAAAAAAGTAGAACAAAAAAAAAATGATAGCTTAATAAAAAAAACTATTAAAAAAATACTTAATTGAAATTAGATGTCTAAAAGAGAAGATGATATATTAAAAGATTATCTAAGAAAAATAAAACTATTAAAGAAATATAATAAGTTTTATTATGGCAAAGATTCCCCAGTTATTACCGATCAAGAATACGATAACTTAAAAAAGAAAATTATAAAACTAGAGAAAAATAACTCTTTATTAAAAAAGTTTAGTTCGGTCAATGATAGCGTTGGCTATAAGCCCTCATCAAAATTTGCCAAAATAAAACACGCTAAACCTATGCTTTCACTAGCTAACGCATTTAATTCTAAAGACATTGAGGATTTTGTAAAAAAAATTAATAACTTTTTAAACAATAAAAACTTAAACTTAACTTTTGCTATAGAGCCTAAGATAGATGGAATATCAGCATCCCTAACATATAAAAATGGTATGTTAGTCAAAGGATTATCCAGAGGAGATGGAGAAATAGGTGAGGATATTCTTGAAAATCTCAAAACAATAAAACAAATACCACATAATATTTCAGGAAAAAATATACCAGAAACTATCGAAATTAGAGGAGAAGTTTATATTGGGAAAAAAGATTTTGAAAAAATTGAAAAAAATTTTGCTAACCCCAGAAATGCAGCCGGAGGTTCGTTAAGACAAAAAAACTCTGCTACAACTTCAAAAATACCTTTACAATTTTTTGCATATGCCTTCGGTGAAGTAGAGCCCTTAACTTTTGACAATCAAACTGATTTTTTAAAAAAAATTAATGAATGGGGCTTTAAAACAAATCCTCATAATTATTTGGGGAAAACAATTGCTGACATAGAAAGACAGTACAATAAAATAGAAAAAATTAGATCTAATTTAGACTATGATATTGATGGGTTAGTTATAAAGATTAATGATCTTCATCTTCAAATTAGACTAGGCAATACATCTAGCTCTCCAAGGTGGGCAATAGCTTATAAATTTTCATCAGTTAAGGCTACAACTCGGGTTAAAGATATAATTATTCAAGTAGGAAGAACAGGCGCTTTAACACCTGTGGCTAAAGTTGAGCCGGTAACAGTTGGTGGAGTAGTCGTTTCTAATGCAACACTACACAATGAAGAAGAGATAATTCGAAAGGATATTAGAATAGGAGATTATGTAAGCATTAAAAGAGCCGGAGATGTAATTCCAAAAATTGTGTCAGTAGACCTGAACAAAAGAAAAAAAAATTCAGAAAAATATATATTTCCAACAAAATGCCCTTCTTGTGGTTCTCAAACTGTAAAAGAAATAAACACTAATACTAAAAAAGAAGATGCCGTAAGAAGGTGTTTAGATAGAGAATATAAGTGCCAACACATAGCTAAAGAAAAATTAAAACATTTTGTCTCAAAAGATGCATTCAATATAGATGGCTTAGGAAAAAAAGTTATAGATCAATTTTGGGAACTAAAATTAATTAAAACACCAGCTGATATTTTTAATTTAGATTACTCAAAAATTGCAAATCTAGAGGGCTGGGGTCAGCTTTCTGCTGAAAATTTAAAGAACGCAACAAATAAATCATCAAATATTTTACTGGATAAATTTATTTATTCTCTTGGAATAAGACACATAGGAGAAGAAAACGCAAAACTACTAGGAAATTTTTTTATTTCTGCAAAAAAATTTATCGAACTTCTTTACGCTTCAAAAAGAAAAAATTTATTAAAAAGTATTGACGAATTAGATGGAATTGGATCAGCTCAATTAAAATCTTTAGAAGAATTTTTTTCAAATAAATCAAATAGTGAGATAATATTATCGTTGATCAAACACTTAAAAATAGATGACTCCAAAATTTTAAATAAAAATGGAAAGTTGAGTGGTAAAACAATAATGTTTACAGGTGGATTTGATAGAATTGGTCGAGCTGAAGCAAAATCTTTAGTTGAAGAAAATGGAGGCAAAGTGCTTGGCTCAATATCAAAAAAACTAAACATTCTCGTTACTGGCAACAACAAACCAACAAAATCAAAAATAGAGAAAGCTAAAGAACTAGGCATTAGCATTGTTTCCGAGAATGATTGGTATAAAATTTTAAATATTTGAACAAGCTTGTTTAAGCTGCGTTAATTCAAATTTATTCATAAATTTCTTTAGGCTTTTATATACTCTCTGGTGGTATGAATTAAGCCAATATTTTTCAGAAGATGTTAAGAATTTTTTTTCAATAAGTGTTTTTTCAATAGGTGCTAAGGTTAAGTCTATAAATTGTAATTTATTTTTTATTTTTTTAATATAGATTAAATTTTCTATTCTTATACCAAAGTGATTTTTTTTGTAAAAACCAGGTTCGTTAGAAGTTATCATTCCTTCTTTAAATCTAACTTTATTACCTCTTGAAATTCCTTGAGGACCTTCATGAACATTTAAGAAACAACCAACACCATGTCCCGTACCATGTGGGTAATCTAAATTTATGTCTCTTAAGGGTTTTCTAGCAACATAGTCTATTTTATCACCATTTGATTCTTTTTTAAGTTTGTAAGAAGCTACCGCTATATGTCCTTTAAGAACCCTTGTAAAAATTTCTTTAATCCTAGAACTTTTAACGTCTAAAGAAAGAGTTCGTGTTACATCAGTAGTTCCATATAAATATTGAGCTCCAGAATCTACCAAATAAACATCCCCTTTTTTTAGTAAGCGACTACTCTTTTTATCTGCCTTATAATGGATGATAGCTCCGTTTGGACCAGTCCCAGAAATAGTTGGAAAACTTAGAGAGTAGAATAATCTATTTTTTTTTCTAAATTCTAATAATTTTTCTTGTGCTGATATTTCAGTAATTTTTTTAGTTTTATAAGCATTCTTTAACCAGAATATAAACTTAGTTAGTGCTGCCCCATCATGTATGTGTGACTTTATTGAATTTTTAATTTCTGTTTTATTTTTTAAAGATTTTAAAAAATAAATTGGATCTTGTTTTTCTATCACTGAGTTATTTTTGCTTATGAGTATTTTAAAAAAAA
>Ga0307986_10001764_pt1 | contig 15680 bp, 18 predicted proteins | sample EllFjometageno82_FD_203170 | JGI IMG/M metagenome (GOLD analysis project Ga0307986, IMG submission 203170) | Marine microbial communities from Ellis Fjord, Antarctic Ocean - #82 | ecosystem: Environmental > Aquatic > Marine > Unclassified | place: Southern Ocean | collected 2014-10-09
TACTTAGACTTTATAAATTTATTTATAATGTTGTTAAGATTATTTGGACAAAGACGTTAGTCTTTTTATTTCTTAAGGTTTTTCCAATTAGTATTTTTAAATAAAATTTCTAAATCAAAAGAATTTTTTAAAACTTTACCATTAGAGTCTGTAATTAAATATTTCAAATTTTTGTTACTTGGCTTAAAGTTTTTACAAATCTTGTATAATGCATTCTCAGCAGCATTTTTAAAAACGCTAAAACTCACTTGTCTACTAGAGATATTTAAACCATAATCTTTCCACGATCCCTCAGAGACCATTTTTGCATACAGATCTAAAATGATCTTAAGTTCATTTTTTTCAAAAAATTGTCTCTCTTCTATTTGTTTATAGGGATTATTAACAACAAGTTTTAAGTTTCTAGTCATCAATCTTATGTTTATTGATCAATGATAATTGAGAGATAGTAAAGGCAAGTGTTATTGGTAACATCCCCCAGACTTTAAAATTAACCCAAAACTCCTCAGTTTGTGATCTCCATATACATTCGTTCAGGATTGCAAGAGCAAAGAAAAAATACATCCATCTTCTATTTAATAGATCCCAACCAATATCAGTCAGGACAATTGATTTACCCATAATTTTTTTAAGAATAGGCTCATTCGTAAAATATTTCCCAAAAAATAAAACAAGACCGAATAATATATTTATAATTGTTGGTTTTACATAGATGAAGATCGGATCATTAAAATAAATTGTAAGACCACCGAAGAATGTAATTAAGATACCACTTATTAAAGGCATCATTGGTATTTTTTTTTCAAAAATCCAAACAACTGTCAACGCAATTAAGGTTGCAACTATAAGTGGTGGAATTGCTACTGTTAAATTCTTATCATTATTGTAGTAATAATAAAAAAATATTGCCAAGGGGCCAAAGTCTGTTGCAAATTTAAGAAATGATTTATTCATTTGAGACATATTAACATATACTTAAGGCATTCATATTTTTTTTATTGATTTTTTTTTTTAAACCCCCATATTAATACTGATGGCAATACAAAAAGCTAAATTTTCAATAGGTGATATCGTAAAGCATAAACACTTTGAGTTCAGAGGTGTAATTTATGATGTAGATTTTGAATTTAATAATTCTGAGGAATGGTATCAATCTATTCCAAAAAATGTTCGTCCAAGAAAAGACCAGCCTTTCTATCATTTATTAGCTGAAAATGATGAGATTACTTATGAAGCTTATGTTTCAGAGCAGAATTTACTTATGGACGATTCAGAAGATCCTATTAAACACCCCTTAATTGAAGAAATTTTTTCAGGAAGAAGAGGGTCTAGCTACTTTAAGCCTTCTAATTAATTCTTTTTTCTAACACAATTTCTTCAAAACTTTGACACAGACAGGGGCTATCTTAAATCATATTCTGATCAAGAGTGCTAAAAATTATCCTATAAATATTATCTCCCTCTGCATTCTTGATTGGAATAACTTTTCATTATAAAATTAGATTATCTTTTTTTAATATATATATAAAATAATAATGTTTAAACATTTTGAGCCTAATAAAATTTTTGCAGTAACATCTAGAGCTCCAAAGTATATTTTATTTTTATTCATTGTTGTCTTAACAATTGGTTTGACAGAAGCACTTATTTTATCTCCAGAAGATTATAAACAAAGTGAAGCAGTCAGAATTATGTATGTTCATGTACCAGCAGCATGGATATCACTTGGAACATTTTCAAGTTTAGCTTTGTTGTCAGTTGGAAGCTTTGTTTTCAAGAATAAAAATTTTGCACTTATTGCTAAAAGTTTAGCACCAGCTGGATTTATTTTTAATATTATTGCTTTAGTTACAGGATCAATTTGGGGCAAACCAACTTGGGGAACTTGGTGGGCTTGGGATGCAAGAATTACATCTATGTTAATTTTAGCATTGTTCTACGGAATGTATTTGGTTGCATGGAGAATTTATGAGGATAAAGAACAAGTTATTAAAATTACTTCCATGATTGCAATTTTAGGAGTTATCAATGTTCCTATAATTAAATACTCTGTGGACTGGTGGAACACTCTACATCAACCACCATCAATTAGTATTTTATCAAATAGCTCAATTCATGTGTCAATGTTGATCCCACTTGGAATTATGACTGCGGCATTTGCTCTTTTTTCACTACTTATTTTTTTAATGAAATATAATACAGAACTGATAAAAATTAAAAATAAAGGATTAGATAGATTATGACAAATGAAATAATTTTAATGAATGGGTATGGGATTTATGTGTGGTCTGCTTTTTCATTCACATTAATTAGTTTTGTAACTTTATATTTTGTAACTAAATTACAACTCTCTAAAGAGCAAAAAAGATTTGTAGCTAAATTTGGTTCTCTAAATTTAGAGAAAGCAAGAGCTGCAAGATCACAAAACATTAATAGAGAAATATTATTAAATACCTCTAAGATATAACTTGAAACACCATGTATGGTAAAAAAGTTAAATTAAGGTTTTTATTCTTAGTCCTAATTCTGTTTTCAGTAATTTTGTCGGTTTTTTTAATCTTACAGTCACTTAAAAATAATGTTGTGTACTTTCAATCACCATCTGAGATTAAATCTTTAGTAGAAATAAATAAAAAAAAAATAAGAGTGGGCGGAATGGTTAAAAAAAAATCAGTTTCTATTAATTCTGAGGAGATTAATTTTGTTATTACTGATTTTAAGAATGAAATTAATGTTACATTCTCTGGAGCTGTACCAAATTTATTTGCAGAAGGAAAAGGGGTGGTTGCTGAAGGTTTTTTGAAAGATAGAAATTACTTATTAGCTACTAAAATTTTAGCAAAGCATGATGAGAATTATATGCCACCAGAAGTTAAAGAAGCATTAGGAGTTAAATAAATTGTTAGCTAATCAAATAGGTTATTATTCATTAATTATAGGATTACTGTGTTCACTTTATCTTTGTGGTGTTTCGATTAAAGATTTTAAAAATAAAAATATAAATATAAATCCTAGTATAATCACCTTATCTTTTTTGCAACTGACATTTGTGATCGTTAGTTTTTTAAGTTTAATTTTTTCTTTTATAGAATCTGACTTTAGTAATGAGACTGTTTTTAATAATTCCCATACAACCAAGCCTTTGTTCTATAAAATTTCTGGTACATGGGGAAATCATGAAGGAAGTTTATTGTTATGGTTACTAGTATTAACTTTATTTATTTTTTTATTTTTAATTAAATCTAGAGAACAACCCAAAAAATACAGAATTTTAACTTTATTATTTCAACAATTAATAATTATAGGTTTTTTGTTATTTGTTCTGATGACCTCAAATCCATTTAATTATTTGTTTCCTATACCAGTGGAAGGACTTGGTCTTAATCCTATTTTGCAAGATCCAGCATTAGCAATACATCCCCCACTCTTATATTTGGGGTATGTTGGATCTTCAATAATATTTTCAGCATCTCTCGCGGCTGTTGCTCAAAATTATATTTCTAAAGCATGGGGACAACATATAAAAAAATGGGTTTTAATTTCTTGGATATTTTTGACTATCGGCATAATGCTTGGTTCGATTTGGGCTTATTATGAACTGGGATGGGGGGGATTTTGGTTCTGGGACCCAGTTGAAAATGTCTCCTTAATGCCATGGCTAACATTAACGGCATTACTACATTGCATTTTAGTTTTAGGGAAAAGGGGAGCCCTAACATCATGGGTGGTAATATTGTCCATTACAACATTTACACTTAGTATGTGTGGAACCTTTTTAGTCAGATCTGGAATCTTAAATTCAGTACATACTTTTGCAAACGATCCTGCAAGAGGAATTTTTATATTAATCTTTTTATTTATTCTCATTTTTTTATCTTTAGGAGTATTTTTTTTCTTTCACAAAGAAAACAATAAAAGTACAAATAATTTTTTTTGGCTAAGTAAAGAAAGTTCAATCTTAGTTAATAATTGGTTTATGATGTATTTTTTATCTGTTATTTTAATTGGAACAGTTTATCCAATATTTCTAGATGTAATTTCGGCTGAAAAAATTTCTGTAGGACCTCCTTTTTATCAAAAATTAATTACACCCTTTTTAGTACCATTTTTATTATTTATGGCTCTTGGACCAAAAATCAAATGGATAAAATCAAAAATTGAAAATAAGAGTTCATTAATAATATTTGTTATAATTTCAGTTATCTTATCGTTCTTTATATTAAAAAACGTAACTACAGATTTACTTTTTTATACAATTTTAATTTCAGCTGCTTTTTTTTTATTATTTACCACATCAAGAGAATTATTTTTTAAAAAATTTAATAATATCTCTCAAGCAATTGCACATTTTGGTTTCAGTTTATTCATATTGAGCATTCTATTTAATAGTATTTTATCCTCAGAAATTATAACAAATATAAAAGTAGGAGAAACGTATAATTACACTGAAGGAAAAATTTTTTTTGAAAAAATAGAAGAAAAAAATAAAAGTAATTTTAATTCTATTATTGGTCATTTTAAAATAACAAATGATGAGGGTAAAGTTATCAAGCTAAATCCGGAGATAAGAGTTTATAATCAACCTATAATTATTACGAGTGAAGCAGATATAAAAACAACTTTATTAGAAGATAGATTTTTAGTGATGAATATTGTTAAGGGTAATAAATATTTTAACATCAGATATCAGGTAAAACCATTTATGTTATGGATATGGATTTCAGTTTTAATAATAAGTCTTGGTGGATTAATGAGCTTACGTAAAAAAAAATATGAAAAATAAAATCAACATAATTATTATTTTTATATTCTTAATTTTTTGTTTTATCATTTTTTACAAAGGACTAGATAAACCAAATACTTATACCCCCAAAACTAATACTGAAAAAAATTTACCTATTTTTAAAGCTAAGGATTTTACTTTAAATACTTATATTAATTCTGAGAATGTTTTTATAGAAGAGAGTTATTATATTGTAAATATTTGGGCATCTTGGTGTGTTCCATGTAGAAAAGAACACCCCTTATTAATGGAATTGAGTAGTGATCAATCAATAAAATTAATTGGATTAAATTATAGAGATAATTTAAACAATGCAAAAAAATTTATTGATGAGCTTGGAAACCCTTATACCCAAATTTTAATTGATAAAGATGGAACATTAGCAGTTGAATTTGGAGCTTATGGGGTACCAGAAACCTTTCTCATTGATAAGAATAAAAGAATTATTAAAAAATTTACAGGTCCAATTAATAAAAAAATAGTAGAAGAAATTAAAATAATCGTAAAATGAAAATTCTAAAAATATTTTTAATTATATATTTATTAGTGAATTTCTCACAACTGAAATCTGATGAAAAAAATAGTGAATTAAAAAATAGTATTTTAAAAAACATACGCTGTCTAATTTGCCAAGGACAATCAGTTTATGATTCAGAATCTGATTTTGCATCTAGTATAAAATTAATTGTAAATAAAAAAATTAATGAAGGAATGTCTGAAGAAAAAATATATGAATTTTTAAGAGAAAAGTATGGTGATTGGGTAATTTATGACCCTGAATTAAACAAAAACACCTATATTCTATGGTTATTACCGTTATTGTTATTTCTAGTAGGTGGTGCAATAATGAGAAAAAATTTAATTTTTAAGAAATAGTTAATCACGTTATGTATTTAAAAAAACTAAGTTTATTATTATTGATATTATTTTTCACACCATCTCATAGTGAAGAACTAAAAATTTCTGGAGTAGAACATGAATATAATTTCTATGTTGGTACTTTCGATACAATAGATAAAGAAGGTGACGATAAAAGTAGCTTATTTGGATTGGAGCATAAAAATGATAATTTATTTAGAGATACCATATTGGGAAAATTTTCTCCAATTTCTGGTGCTTTTGTTACTAGTAAAAATTCAATGTATTTATATACAGGTTTACAGGCTGAATACAGCCTTGGCCCGGTAAACGTTGTTCCAAGTTTTGCACCTGGATACTACAATGCTGGTAATGGAAAAGATCTAGGCAGTATTTTAGAATTTAAAAGTGAAATAAAATTCGATTTAAATATTTTTAAAGATTCAAAGATTGGTTATTCATATGGTCACATCTCCAATAGTGACTGGGGAAAAATAAATCCAGGAGTAAACAATCAACAAATTTCATTTTCAAAAAATTTTTAATAAGCAAGAATGAGTTTAGATAATTGTTATAATTTTAATGATTTCAGAAAATTAGCAAAAAAAAAGTTACCCTCTCCAATTTTTCATTACATAGATGGTGGGGCTGATGATGAAAAAACTTTAAAAAGAAACACAGATTCCTTCGATGATTGTGATCTAATTCCAAATATTCTCACTAGTGTAGGTAAACCAGATCTTTCAACAAATGTTTTTGGTAAAAAAATAGACATGCCAATTTTTCTTTCTCCAACAGCAATGCAAAGACTTTACCATCACGAAGGTGATAAAGCTTCAGCAAGAGCTGCTGAAAAATTTGGAATTTTTTATAGCATGTCCACTATGGCAAATAATACAATTGAAGAAATTTCAAATATCTCAAGTGGACCAAAATTATTCCAGCTCTATGTTCATAAAGATCAATCAATAACAGATGATCTAATTGATAGATGCAGAGCATCTGACTTTGATGGAATGTGTTTAACGGTTGATACATTAGTTGCTGGTAATAGAGAAAGAGATCATAGAACTGGATTTACCACACCTCCAAAACTTACCATTCAAAGTTTAATGAGTTTTGCTATGAGGCCTGAATGGGTATTTAATTATTTCACTCATAAAAAATTTGAATTATCTAATGTTAAAAATAAAACAGACAAAGGAACTAATATTTCAAAATCAGTTATCGAATATATTAATGAACAGTATGATCCAGCGATGAATTGGAAAGATGCAGAATATTGTGTTAAAAGATGGAATGGTCCATTTGCCCTCAAAGGAGTGATGTCAGTCGCGGATGCTAAAAGAGCAATTGATATAGGTTGCTCAGCTATTATGATTTCAAATCATGGCGGCAGACAATTAGATGGTTCAAGATCGCCATTTGATCAAGTTAATGCAATTAGAGAAGCTGTTGGAGATAAACTTGAAATAATTTTAGATGGAGGAGTAAGAAGAGGAACTCATGTTTTAAAAGCTTTAGCAGCAGGTGCAACTGTATGTAGTTTTGGAAAAATGTTTTTATTTGCATTAAGTGCTGGAGGTCAACTAGGTGTGGAACGTCTATTACAAAATATGTATGATGAGATCAATAGAGATATGGTGTTAATGGGTTGTAAAAATTTAAAAGAATTAGATGAGTCAAAATTAATCTATAGAAAATAACTTATACTTATTAAAATTATATATAAAAAAAATAGATTAAATAAAAAAATTTAAGTATTAAAAATTAGTATGAGACTAGCAAAAAATTTAGAAAAATTAGGTACAGAGACTGCTTTTACTGTTTTAGCTGAAGCTAAAAAATTAGAAGCACAGGGTAAGCCGATGATACATTTAGGTTTAGGTCAACCAGACTTTAAAACACCCCAACATATAGTTGATGCAGCAAAAAAAGCATTAGATGATGGCCATCACGGATACGTAATGTCAAATGGAATTTTAGAGTGTAGACAAGCTGTCACTAGAAAAATTAAAAAACTTTACAATAAAGATATTGATCCTGAAAGAGTATTGATAATGCCAGGTGGAAAACCAACAATGTATTATGCAATACAATGCTTTGGTGAGCCAGGTGCAGAAATTATACACCCTACTCCAGCATTTCCAATTTATGAGTCTATGATTAATTATACAGGATCAACAGCAGTTCCTTATGATTTAACTGAAGATAAAGATTTAAAATTTGACCCAGAAAAAATTTTGTCTTTAATTACAGATAAAACTAGATTGTTAATATTAATTAACCCAAACAATCCAACAGGAAGCTTTGTTGAAAAATCTGCAATTGATGTTTTAGCAGAGGGATTGAAAAAACATCCACATGTAGCAATTCTGAGTGATGAAATTTATAGTAGACAAATCTATGATGGAAAAAAAATGCCAACATTTTTTAATTATCCTGATCTTCAAGATAGATTAATAGTTCTAGATGGTTGGAGTAAAGCTTATGCTATGACAGGATGGAGAATGGGATGGAGTGTGTGGCCAGAAGAATTAATACCACATGTAAATAAATTAATTATTAATAGTGTTTCATGTGTGAATGCACCAGCACAGTTTGCGGGAATTGCAGCTTTGGATGGACCAGATGATGCAATCCATGAAATGATGGTTAAATTTGATCAAAGAAGAAAATTGATTCATGAAGGCTTAAATAACTTACCAGGTGTGGAATGCAGTTTACCTGGAGGTGCTTTTTACGCATTTCCAAAAGTAATAGGAACTGGAATGAATGGTGCTGAATTTGCAAAAAAATGCATGTACAAAGCTGGGGTTGCAATAGTGCCAGGAACAGCTTTTGGTAAAACCTGCCAAGATTACGTGAGATTTAGCTTTGCAGCATCACAAGACAACATATCTAACGCATTGGAAAATATAAAAAAAATGCTAGGTTAGGACTAATGAGTGAATTAGTTTTGCCAAAAATTAACAATGAAACAATTTCTAAAAAAGAATACATCTTTAGGAATCTCGCAAAAATTATAAACCCAGAAAATGTTCTAAGTCACGCAGATGAAATTAAGCCTTATGAAACTGACGCTTTAGCTGCTTACACACAAACCCCATTAGCAGTAGTAATGCCAGAAAACACTCAGGAAGTGAGTGATATTTTAAAATTTTGTCATGCAGAGGATATAAAAGTTGTACCAAGAGGAGCAGGTACAGGACTTTCAGGTGGTGCATTACCTTTAAATGATGCAATTCTATTAAGCCTTGGAAAATTTAATAAAATTATAGAAGTAGATTTTGAAAATAAATGTGTTGTTACTCAACCTGGTGTAACAAATTTAGGAATAACACATGCGGTACAGCATAAAAATTTTTATTATGCACCAGATCCATCAAGTCAACTTGCATGTTCAATAGGTGGTAATGTTGCAGAAAATTCTGGTGGAGTTCACTCCTTAAAATATGGCACAACAACTAATAATATCTTAGGTGTTGAAATTGTTATGATGGATGGAACCATTTGTAGAATTGGTGGAAAAACTTTAGATCAAGAGGGATACGATTTAATGGGATTGATATGCGGCTCTGAAGGATTATTAGGTATAATTACAGAGGTAACAGTTAAAATTTTAAAAAACCCACAAGTAGTTAAAGCAGCATTAATAGGATTTCCTACAATCGAAGAAGGTGGAAATGCAGCAACTGAAATTATTTCAAGTGGAATTGTTCCAGCAGGTATGGAGATAATGGATAAAGCATTAATAGAAGCTACTGATAATTTTAGTAAAGCAGGCTATCCAAGAGATGCTGAGCTTTTATTAATCGTTGAATTAGATGGAACTGAATCAGAGGTAGATGAATTGCTAAAACAGGTTAGAAGTATTTGTGAAAAAAATAATTGCTCAAGTTTAAAACTGAGTAAAAATGAAAAAGAAAGATTATCATTTTGGGCAGGCAGAAAAGCAGCATTCCCGGCGTGTGGAGCGTTGGCACCAGATTATTATTGTATGGATGGATCAATACCAAGAGGAAAACTTGCTGAAGCTTTATTAGAAATAAAAAGACTATCTGAAAAATATCAATTACCAGTAGCTAACTGTTTTCATGCAGGTGATGGAAATTTACATCCATTAATAATGTTTGATGGAAGTGATAAAGAAGAATTAAGAAAAACAGAAGAATTTGGAGCTGAGATATTAAAAACCTGTGTAAGATTGGGAGGCGTAATCACTGGGGAACATGGTGTAGGAGTTGAAAAAAGAGAACTAATGTGTGAGATGTTTAATGATAACGACATTCAGCAGCAGCTAGATATTAAAAGATCTTTAGATGAAAAAAATTTATTAAATCCTGGAAAAGTTTATCCAATATTAAGAAAATGTGCAGAGGAAGGAAGGGTTCATGTCCACAGAAATGAAGAAAAATTCCCACATCTTCCAAGATTCTAGTAATATCTACTATCCTGAAGATGAATTACAAGTTTCAGATATAGTTAAAGAGTTATATAAAAAAAATCAACCAACAGAATTAATTGGAACTGGAACAAAGAACTTTATTGGCAATAAAATACAGGCTGCAAAAAAATTATCTCTCTCTAAACTTTCAGGAATAGTTGAGTATTTACCTGAAGAACTTTATATCAAAGTTAAGGCCAACACGCCACTAGAGTTAGTAGAACAAGAATTAGAAAAAAATAATCAAGAACTTGCTTTTGAACCAATTGATTTTGGTTTTATTAAAAGTGGAAAATCTGACAAAGGAACTATAGCTGGTTATTTAGCTTGCAACTATGCGGGCTCAAGAAGGTTTAAGGTTGGAAGTGTTAGAGATCACATTCTAGGTTTTAGAGGAGTTAATGGCAAAGGTGATATAATCAAATCTGGAGGAACAGTTGTAAAAAATGTTACAGGGTATGATTTATCAAAATTGATTGCAGGATCATTTGGAACTTTAGTTGCTTTGACAGAAATTACTTTAAAAGTTTTGCCCAAAAAAAAATTATCTAATACAATTACAATTCACACAGAAGACAAAAAACTTATTAATGAATTATTTGAAAAAATATCAAGCTCTAGCAGTGAAATATCAGGTGCAGTTTATATTCCAGACGAACCTGAAGATGAAAGTTATGATCATAATAAAGAAGTAGTTTTTAAATTTAATGATTTACAATCAAAAGGCTCTTTTTTGGCATTAAGAATAGAGGGAGATAAAATTTCAATTAATGAAAAAATTAAAGCTTTAACTGATGAACTTGATTTAAACAAATTAGATTCAACTATATTAGATGTTCATCAATCAACACCTTTTTGGAAAAAGATTAATAATCTTGAGTTATTTAAAGTCACTAAAAATAATTTACTGAGAGTGGTAATACCACCATCAAAGGGCAATAGATTAATGCAGTATCTAGGTAATAAATATAAGTATTATATTGATTGGTGTGGGTCTTTATATTGGATAGAGGTTCAAGCTAAAAAAAATAATAAAATTGGAGAAATTAAAAAATTGATTAAAGAGCTTGAGGGCTATTTAACTATTATAAAAACCGCTAATGAATTTGATTATGAGGAGACGATATTTACCATAGATGACATAAGACTATTAGTATCAGAAAAAATTAAAAAGAGCTTTGATCCTAAAAGAATTTTTAATCCAGGTAAGATGTACAGAGGAATTTAATGCAAACAAATTTTACAGAAAAGCAATTGAAGGATAACGATAACGCCGCTACTGAAAAAATTTTTAAGAAATGTGTTCACTGTGGCTTTTGTAATGCGACTTGTCCAACTCATCAAATATTTGGGGATGAACTAGATGGACCGAGAGGTCGAATTTATTTGATTAAGGATATGTTGGAAAATAACAAGAAACCAACAGCAAAAACAGTAAAACATATAGATAGGTGTCTTTCTTGTTATAGCTGTATGACCACTTGCCCTGCGGGCGTAAACTACATGCACATCATTGATCATGGTAAAAAATATATTGAAAAAAACTATGAAAGGACTTTTTTTGATAGAACAATTAGGAGTTTTCTATCAGTAGTATTACCCAACACAGGATATTTTAGATTAGCAAGCTACATGGTTAAAATCATAAAGCCTTTTCAGTTTCTAATGCCATTAAAAATAAAAGATATGATGAATTTAATGCCAACAAACTTTCCTAAAAAAACAATAAAAGAAAAAGAAGTTTATCTAGCTAAAGGTAAAAAGAAAGTTGCAAGAGTTGCTCTATTAACTGGATGTGTTCAAAAAGAAATTTCTCCTCAAATCAATGAAGCAACTATTAGAATCCTAAACAGGCATGGTGTAGAAGTTGTTGTACCTAAAAAAATAAGATGTTGTGGTTCTTTAAATCACCACCTGGGTAAAGAAGATGATGCTCATCAAGACTTTAAAAACAACATAGACACGTGGTACGAAGAGCATCAAAAAGGAAACCTAGATGCAATTTTATCTAATACATCAGGTTGTGGCACTACAATGAAAGATTATGGTTTTATTTTTAAAGATGATAAAAAAATGAAAAAAAAAGCTAAAGTAATTTCAGATTTAACAAAAGATGTATCTGAATATTTAAATGAAAATTTAAAACTAAATTTTAAATCAAAAGATAGAAAATATAAAATCGCCTATCATTCTGCTTGCTCAATGCAACATGGACAAAAAGTTCATAGTCAGCCTATGGAATTACTTTCAAAAACTAATAATGAAGTTATGGAGATCCCAGAAGGACATATTTGCTGTGGGTCTGCTGGAACTTATAATATTTTGCAAAGTGAGATTGCAAAAGAACTGTTAAACAAAAAAGTAAAAAATATTGAAAGTCTAAAACCAGATTTTATATCAACAGGAAATATTGGTTGTATTACTCAAATTTCTAATGGAACTAAAACTCCAATTTTACATACTATTGAAATATTAGATTGGTATACTGGTGGACCTAAACCAAAAATATTATAAAAGAATAAACTATGAAAAAAATTATAATCACAAGAAGGTTGTTAAAAGAATCTGAAGAAAAAGCTTCAAAAATATTCAAGGCAAAATTTAATAATGATGATGAGTTGTATTCTCAGTCAAAACTTATTGAATTAAGTAAAGGTTATGATGCAATTTTAACATCTCTGACTGACAAGATGGATGAAGAAACTATAAATAGACTTCCTGATACTATTAAAGTTATTTCCAATTTTGCAGTTGGTTTTGGAAATATAGATTTAGAGGCTGCAAAAAAAAAAGGAATTGCCGTAACAAATACACCTGAAGTTTTATCAGATGCTACAGCTGAGATTGGAATTTTATTAATACTTGGTGCTTGTAGAAGAGCATCTGAGGGTATTCAAAGTGCAAAAGAGAGTAATTGGAAATGGTCAGCTGATTTTCTTATAGGAAAACAATTAACTGGTGCAAGACTTGGAATATTAGGGATGGGAAGAATTGGACAAAAGATAGCTAAAATTGCCAAGGCCTTAGGAATGATTATACATTATCACAATAGATCAAGACTAAGTAAAGAAAAAGAGCAGGGTGCTATTTATCATAATAGTTTAAAAAATCTTTTTGAAGTTTCTGATGTACTATCTATTTGTTGTCCAGCAACAAAAGAAACCGAAAATTTAATTAATAAAGAAACTTTAGAATATTTTCCAACAGGTGCTGTAATTACAAATGTAGCTAGAGGGGATATTGTTGATGATGAAGCCTTGATTGATGCACTAAACAGAAAAAAAATTTATGCAGTTGGACTTGATGTTTATAAAGATGAACCAAATTTAAATCCTGGTTACCTGAAAATAAAGAATGCTTTTGTATTGCCACATCTAGGAAGCTCTACTAAACACACAAGAACAGCAATGGCTAATTTAGCAATAGATAATATTGATGAATTTTTTAAAACAGGTAATTGTTTTAATAAAGTAAACTAGTTTTTCTTATTTGAATCGCTATAATTTTTAAGTATACAAATAGCATCTATATTCCAATTTATAAAATCTGCAATTAACTGCTCTGAAGGCCTGATGTTGTGAATTTTTTTATCCTCGATTTTATCTGCATTACTAGATTTTAAATTAATAAAATAACCCTTTCTTAATCCTTCATCAACTATTGAAGCTATAGTTTTATAGGAATATTCAGGTAATTTTTTAGAAATTTCTTCTTTATAAATACTTCTTACATTTTCATTAGCATCAAAAATTATTAAGAAAACTTTAATCTTTTTCTGAGATGAAAAACACCATTTAACCGAATCTTTTTGGTTGGATAAAGAAAATATTTTTTTAATATTTGAGGCAATCTCTTTTGTAAATCTGAATAAATCTTTATCTAAAACTTTAAAGGGAAGTTTTGCTAAATTAATACCATTACGAATATTATTTTCACGAAAAGAATCTTTCATATATTTCTCTCTTTAGTGCTTTGGCTAGTGCAGGGTGCACAATCTGGTTCAGAATACCCTCTAATAGTAAAGCAGGATTAACATTAAAAAGATACATTAATTATTTTACGGTATTTTATGGGGTAATCTTTAAAAAAATAGTCTCTGGACAAACCAATAAAACCCAATAAGTGCAACAATTATTGAAATTGGTCTGGTAATTCTATTTTTATACCATGATTTTTTTTGAAATAATAATGCGATAAAAAGATAGGAAAGAATTATTATACTGATTTGACCAAGTTCTACTCCCACATTAAAAGAGATTAAACTTAAAAAAAATAGATCAGATGAAACTCCAATTTCATTTAAAACTCTCGCAAAACCTAAACCGTGAAGTAGACCAAAAAAAAAAATTAGATAGGGTCTTGTCCTCTTTATATTTTCAGTAAACAAATTTTCAATAGCAATAAAGCAGATAGACAAAGCGATTAATGGCTCAACAATTATTCCTGGTATCGTTATTATATCTAGCACACCTAGAAATAAAGTAATTGTGTGTGCTAAGGTAAAGATAGAAATTTGTATAACCAAAGGTTTTAGTTTTGGAGATAAGAGGAATAAAGCTAGAACAAATAAAATGTGATCCAAACCTTTTGGTATAATGTGTTTAAAACCTAACTTAGCATATGTTTTAAAATTTTGAAAAAATCCAACTTCTGTTTTAGTGTTCAAACTAAATAGTTTAGATTTTTTTCCACCTTCAATTAACTCTGTATAAAGTGGCTCATTATTAACTGAGTTAACACGCAAAATAACTGATCCTAAATTTTTATTCCAAGAAAATTGGAGGTCCTCTTGATCAATTTTTTGAATATTAAAATTAATAAGGGTATCTCTAATCATGTTAATATCACCCACTTCTGGTATAACTATATTTGTTAAAATTAGATTTAAGTTATTTTTTTGTGTTTTTAAATTAATCTTATTATCAAAATTTGTGATCTTAGACTTAAACTCACGAAGTAAAAATGTTGGATTCATTTTCCTTAAATTTCGATATTCTTCAGCCTTTTCAGATTCCTCAGTATTAGAATGCTTGGTGTCTATCCCAGCAATAATAGCCTCTAAATTTAATCGAATTGATAGATTCGCATTTACTATGTTATCTTTTTCAAAAACATTAAGATTTGCAATTGCTGGACGCAATTCATGAGCATAAGATGACTTAAAAAAAAATAATATGAATATTAATATTTTAAAAAAAGTTAATTTATTTAAGCAGGTTTTGTATTTTTTTGTAATCATATTTTTAGCAATCTTTTTAAAATTTAAAGTATATGCACACGAGCTATGGCTTGAACCAATTAATTTTAATTTTAATAATAAAGAATTATTTAAAACTAATATTAATATTGGTCAAGATTTTATAGGCTCTTCTTTTGGATTTTATACTCCAAATAAAAAAAGCCTATATTTAGAAAACAAAAATGAGGTAATTAATTTATCACAGAGGGATGGAAATTTTCCAGCAATTCAAACATTAGTTTTAGGGCAAGGTTTTCATGTTTTGAATTATGAAACTAATAATGAATTTCTAAAGTATGACTCTATTGAAAAATTTGAGGACTTTATAAAAGAACAAGGTCTTCAAGACACTA
>Ga0307986_10001765_pt1 | contig 15677 bp, 12 predicted proteins | sample EllFjometageno82_FD_203170 | JGI IMG/M metagenome (GOLD analysis project Ga0307986, IMG submission 203170) | Marine microbial communities from Ellis Fjord, Antarctic Ocean - #82 | ecosystem: Environmental > Aquatic > Marine > Unclassified | place: Southern Ocean | collected 2014-10-09
TGCTATTGGTAGAGATTGGCAATGTGGAACTTTACAGGTAGACTTAAATTTACCTGGAAGATTAGAAGCATCCTTTGTTGATAGTGATGGAACTAAAAAAGTTCCAGTAATGCTTCATAGAGCATTGTTTGGTTCATTAGAAAGATTTATAGGAATACTTATAGAAAACTATGCAGGAAAATTTCCATTTTGGATTGCTCCTTTGCAGGCAGTTGTAATTCCTATCTCAGAAGAGTTTGATACGTATGCAAAAGAAGTTAACAAGAAAATTAATGAGGCTGGTTTGAGCTCTGAAGTAGATTTAAAAAATCATAATTTGAATTATAAAATTAGAGAACATTCCTTATCAAAAATACCACTTTTATTGATTTGTGGTAAAAAAGAAGTTGACAGTAACTCAGTAACGATTAGAAGATTAGACACTAACAAACAAGAAAATATGGAATTAAAATTATTTTTAAAAAATTTCTCAGCTTTAAATAAAGCACCCTCAAAATAAGTGGCAGATTTTAAACAAAATTACTTTCAAAGAAGAACCAAAGACAGGGGCCCAAAGTCTAACAACAGAATCTCTTCGCCAGAAGTCCAGGTTATTGGAAGTGACGGTGGAAACTTAGGGATATTAAATACTAATGAAGCCATATCAATTGCTAAAGAACAAGGTTTAGATTTAATTGAAATTTCACCCAACGCTAAACCACCTGTATGTAAAATTATTGATATGGGTAAATTTAAATATGATGCTCAAAAAAAAGCCAATGTTGCAAAAAAAAAACAGAAAATAGTTTTATTAAAAGAAATTAAAATGAGACCTGTTACAGAAACTCATGATTATGATTTCAAAGTTAAAAATGCTAAAAAATTTATTGGTAAAGGTGACAAAGTAAAATTTACTATAAGGTTTAAGGGTAGAGAATTACAACATTCCCATCTAGGCAGAGAATTAATGGACAAAATAAAAGCTGATATGAAAGACGTAGGTAAAGTAGAGTTGCATCCTAAGTTTGACGGAAAGCAAATGATTATGGTTATTCAGCCTTTATAAGGCTTAATAGAGGTTGTAAATCAATCCCAATATTTGTATAAGACCGCAGAATTATGCCAAAATTAAAAACTAAAAGTTCAGCAAAAAAAAGATTTAAGATCTCTGCTACAGGTAAGGTTATGATGGCCCAAGCTGGAAAAAGACATGGTATGATTAAGAGAACAAATTCACAAATTAGAAAATTAAGAGGCACGACTGCTATGTCAAAACAAGATGGCAAAATAGTTAAATCATATATGCCTTACAGTTTAAGAGGATAAAATGGCAAGAGTAAAACGAGGCGTAACAAGTCACGCTAAACATAAAAAAGTTTTGAAAGCTGTCAAAGGACAGTGGGGCAGAAGAAAAAGCACGATTAGAGTTGCAAAACAAGCTATGGAAAAAGCTATGCAATATGCTTATAGAGATCGTAGAACTAAAAAAAGAGAATTTAAATCTTTATGGATCCAAAGAATTAATGCAGGTGTTAGATCTGAAGGATTAACTTACTCAAAATTTATTAATGGCTTAACAAAGTGTGGAATTAAGTTAGATAGAAAAATATTGGCAGAAATAGCTTACGATAGCCCAGAAGCCTTTAAAACGATCGTTCAAAAAGCTCAATCAGCATTAAATTAATCTTCACTATTGTTTTTCTTCGGTGAAGAAATAATCTCTCAATATGTCTGATATTAAAAAAATAAAAGATGAATTTATTTTAAAGTTAAAAGAAAGTTTAGACTTAAATCAAGTCAATCAAATCAAAACTGATCTATTTGGCAAAAATGGATTGATTAGTTCTCAATTTAAAAAGATTGGAAAAGTAGCCGAAGAAGAGAGAAAGAAATTTGCATCAGATTTAAACTCAGCAAAAGACGAACTTCAAAATTTGATTACCACAAAGGTTAACAATATTGAAATTACAGAAATTAATCAAAAATTAGAAAAAGAAAAAATAGATATAACTTTACCCGAGAGGTCTTTTGTTCAAGGAAAAATTCACCCTGTGTCTCAAGTTATAGATGAGATTTCTTCAATTTTTTCAGAAATTGGATTTAGTGTGGAAGAAGGTCCAGATATTGAAAATGAATATAATAATTTCACAGCATTAAATACACCTGATAATCACCCAGCAAGAGATATGCATGACACGTTTTATCTTGATGAAAAAAAAGAATTATTATTAAGAACTCACACATCTCCAGTGCAAATTAGAACTATGCTTAATGATAAACCACCTTTTAAAATAATTGCACCAGGAAGAACATATCGATCAGATAGTGATCAAACTCATACCCCCATGTTTCATCAAGTCGAAGGACTGCATATTGATAAAGAGATAAATATGGGTCATTTAAAGGGTTGCTTAAATTATTTTATTAAAGAATTCTTTGAGGTTGATAAGATTAAAATGAGATTTAGACCTAGTCACTTTCCATTTACTGAACCATCAGCTGAGGTCGATATTGGTTACGAAATTAAAAATGGAAAAATAGTTATAGGTGAAGGGGATAAATGGCTTGAAATTCTGGGCTGCGGAATGGTTCATCCAAATGTTTTAAAAAATGTAAAAGTAAACCCTAATGAATTCCAAGGATATGCATTTGGTATAGGAATAGACAGATTAGCAATGCTTAAATATGGTATAAATGATTTAAGAGCTTTTTTTGATTGTGATTATAGATGGTTAAACCACTTTGGTTTTGACCCAATAGATGTACCTACAAATTATAGAGGCTTAAGTAGATGAAGATTACAACAAATTGGTTAAAAGAACATCTAGATACCAAGCTTAACGAAAAACAAATTATTGATAAACTTACAGACATTGGTTTGGAAGTGGAGGATGTTAATAGTCAATCAAGTGAATTAGATAGCTTCATAGTTGCTAAAATTTTAAAAGCAGAAAAACATCCTGATGCGGATAGACTTAGAGTTTGTGACGTAGACATTGGATTAGATAATCTTGTTAAGGTTGTTTGTGGGGCACCTAATGCAAAAGAGGGATTGCTAACAATTTATGCCCCACCAGGAGCAATAGTGCCAAAAAATCAAATGAAGCTAGTGACAAGTAAAATAAGAGGAGTTACTTCACATGGAATGCTTTGTTCAGAATCTGAGCTAAACTTATCAAGTGAAAGTGATGGAATTACAGAACTTTCAGCAGCAAAATATAATAAAAAAATAGGATCAAACTACTTTCCTAAAAGCAGTATCAATATAATTGATATATCAATTACACCCAACAGAGCAGATTGTTTGGGAGTAAGAGGAATAGCAAGAGATTTAGCAGCAGCAGGTTCTGGTAAATTAAAAAATATAAAAATAGAGAAGCTAATTCAAAAAAGTAAACAAAAATTAAGTATAAAGATAATTAAAGAAAATAACATAGGATGTAAAGTTTTTGGAAGCTGTTTAATTAAAGGAGTAAAAAATACTGAAAGCCCAGACTGGCTAAAGAAAAAAATAACATCTTTAGGTCAAAAACCTATTTCTGCAATAGTTGATATTACAAATTATGTAATGTTTGATTTAAATAGACCACTGCATGCTTATGATGCTGATAAAATAGACAAAGGAATAATAATAAGGAACTCTAAAAAAGGTGAAAAATTTAAAGCACTAGATGATAAAGATTATATTCTTGAAAATGATATGTGTGTTATTACGGACGCTTCTGGAGTGTTAGGTTTAGGAGGCATAATTGGAGGAACACGTTCTGGAACTGAAATAGATACAAAAAATGTACTAATTGAATCTGCATATTTTAATCCAAGATCAATTAGAAAGACTTCTAAAATTTTAAATATAGATACTGACGCAAAGTTTAGATTTGAAAGAGGAATAGATCCACTCTCAATAGAACAAGGACTACAGAGAGCTGCTGAGTTAATTAAAAAAATCTGTGGAGGAGAAATTAGCAAATATGATATTCAAAAAATAGAAAATATTAAAAAAAGCACAATAAAATTTGACGTACAATTATTTGAAAAAATAACGGGTTTTAAGATTGATCAAAAAGAAATGATAAAAATATTAACCAATCTGGGTTTTGAAGTAAAAAAACAGAAAAAAATACTGCTTTTAACAGTACCATCGTGGCGACCTGATATTGAACAAGAAGTAGATGTAGTTGAGGAGTTAGTAAGGATTAAAGGTTACGACCAAATTAAGATGATTGAGCCTGTAAAAGTTAGAAATAAAGATACTTTAAACCAAACACAAAAATTATTTCATTTTTTACAACGATCGGTAGCATCTAAAGGATATTTGGAGGCAATCACATGGTCTTTTACCGACAGTAAAATTAATCAATTATTTATAGAAAATAATAAAGAAATTAAAATAGTTAATCCTATAAGCACAGATTTGAATGTATTAAGAAGTTCAATTTTTTCCAATTTAATCATTCATCTGAATAAAAATCTAGGAAGAGGATTTAAAGATTTGTCAATATTTGAAATAGGTCCAATTTTTTTTGGATCTCAACCAGGCGAGCAACAGACTGTTGTCAGTGGACTAAGATCAGGAAAATTGTATAGACAGAGCTGGGTCGAACAAGAGAGGTTGGTTGATGTTTTTGATGTTAAAAGAGATATAATTCAAACTTTAGTTGAAGCAGGATACAATAAAGAAAAATTCTATATTGATGACGAAACACCGAACTATTATCATCCTGGAAAATCTGGGAGAATATTTCTAAATAAAAGTAAAGAAAAAGTAGCAGCTTTTTTTGGTGATATTCACCCCAATATATTAAAAAAATTAGATATTAAAGTTGAAGCATTAGTAGGATTTGAAATATTCTTGGATAATTTAAAACAACCAAAAAAATCATTAAAAAATCAAAAAACTCAATACAAATATTCTGACTTTCAAAAATCAGAGAGAGACTTTGCTTTTGTTTTAGACAAAAATTTTAAAGCTCAAGAATTAATTGAGATTATTTATGGTGTGGATAAAGAATTAATTAAATCTGTTAAAGTGTTTGATATTTATGAAGGAACAAATATTCCTGAAAACAAAAAATCAATTGCATTAAATGTAACTATTCAATCTTTAGAAAAAACACTAACTGACGAAGATTTAAATAAAATTAACCAACTTATTATTTCAGCCATTGAATCAAAAACTGGTGCAAAAATTAGATCATAATCATGACTAGAATTGATCACATTAGAAATTTTGCAATTATTGCTCACATTGACCACGGTAAATCGACTATTGCGGATAGAATAATTCATAGTTGTGGCGGACTTACAGAAAGAGAAATGAAAGCTCAAGTATTGGATTCTATGGATATTGAGCGAGAAAGAGGAATAACAATTAAAGCTCAAACTGTAAAACTTAATTATAAGGCTAAAGATGGAAAAGAATATATTTTAAATATTATTGATACACCAGGACATGTAGATTTTAGTTATGAAGTTAGTAGATCTTTATATGCATGTGAAGGATCTATTTTAATTGTTGATAGCACCCAGGGCGTTGAAGCTCAAACATTAGCAAATGTTTACCAAGCACTAGATACTAATCATGAAATAGTTCCAGTTTTAAATAAAGTTGACTTACCAGCTTCAGACTTAGAAAAAACAAAAAAACAAATAGAAGATGTAATTGGTATTGATACAGAAAATGCTATTCCTTGTTCTGGAAAAACAGGTGAGGGAATTGAGAATATTTTAGAACAGATTATTGTATCATTACCGGCTCCCGAAGGCGAAAAAGATTCAGACTTAAAATGTTTATTAGTTGATAGTTGGTACGATACTTATCTTGGAGTAGTTATTTTAGTTAGAGTTATTGACGGAAAAATTTCTAAAAATATGAAGATAAAAATGATGTCTACTAACCAACAATATATTATAGAAAAAGTTGGAGTATTCACACCTAAAGCTACAGATATTAGTGAATTAAATGCCGGAGAAATTGGTTTTATAACAACTGGAATAAAAGTTTTATCAGAAACAAAAGTTGGAGATACTATTTGTGACGCTAGTAAGCCATCTCAGAAAGCATTGCCAGGTTTTAAGCCAAGCAAACCTGTGGTATTTTGTGGATTATTTCCTGTGGATAGTTCTGAATATCAAAAACTAAAAGATGGTCTGGGCAAATTACAATTAAATGACGCTAGCTTCTCATATGAGGCTGAGTCTTCATCAGCTTTAGGACTCGGGTTTAGATGTGGTTTTTTAGGACTTCTGCATTTGGAAATTATTACTGAAAGATTGGAGAGAGAATTTGATATTAATTTATTAACTACAACACCAGGTGTTGTTTATAAGGTTCATATGAATAAAGGTGAAATAATAGAACTACAAAACCCTTCGAGCTTACCAGAGGCAACATTAATTAAATATATTGAGGAACCATGGATCAAAGCAACTATTATCACACCAGATGAGTATCTAGGGGCCATTATAAAAGTTTGTCAGGATAAAAGAGGAATTCAAACTAATCTAAGTTACTCTGGGAATAGAGCAGTATTAAATTACGAAATTCCTTTAAATGAAGTTGTTTTTGATTTTAACGACAGACTGAAGTCAATGACTAGTGGGTATGCTAGTTTTGACTATGAAATTATAGATCATAGAGAAGGAAATTTAGTAAAACTTGGAATTTTAGTAAATGCAGAACCTGTTGATGCATTATCGATGATGGTTCACAAAGATTTTGCTCAAACTGTTGGAAGAGAAGTTTGTGAAAAACTTAAAGATTTAATTCCACGACATAACTTTATGATTCCAGTTCAGGCTGCAATTGGTGGAAAGATTATTGCAAGAGAAACAATAAAAGGATTCAAAAAAGATGTTTTGACTAAAATTCATGGTGGAGGTGCAAGAGATAGAAAAAGAAAACTATTAGATAAACAAAAAAAAGGAAAAGCTAGAGGTAAACAATTTGGAAAAGTGGAAATACCACAAGAAGCATTCATCGGAGTTCTTAAGATTAATAAAGAAAAATAATTAAATATCTAGATCTAAAATGAATAAAAATAAAATATATGATTGTATTACTTTTTTTGACGAAAATTTATTAGTTAATGCAAGGTTTGAAATTTTAGATGATGTAGTTGATTATTTTATAATTTGTGAATCTGCTTTTGATCATCGAGGTAGAAAAAAGAATATTAATTTTAAATTAATCAATAAAAAATTTAAAAATAAAATTAGACATATAGTAATAAATGAAAATTTTCCGAATTTAAAGGATGGATGGAGTGTAGAGTCTTATCAAAGGGAAAAAATTCAAGATTGTCTGAGTGATGCAGCACACAATGATTTAATTATGTATTCAGATTCAGATGAAATACCAAACCCACAAATTTTAAAAAATATTTCATTAAAAAAAAAATACGCAATATTTTTACAAAAATTTTTTGTATATAAAATAAATATATTTAATAAAAATGAAACCCCATGGGAAGGAACACGAATATGCAAAAAAAAAGACTTAAAAAGTTTTACCCATTTAAGAAAAAAAATCCTATCTAAAAACTTAAAAAAATCTTTTATCAAATTTTATATAGAAAAAAATATAGAGCTACTTCCGGACGGTGGGTGGCATTTTAATAATATGTATGATCCAAAGATAATCTCCAGAAAACTCAAAACATTCCAGCACAATGAATTCAGTAAAGAAAGATATTCTAATGAAGAAGAAATAAAAAAGAGAATATCAAATCTAGAAGATTTGTTTGAGAGGAATCACAAATATGAAAAAGTTAAAATTGATAATTCATATCCAGAATTTATTAGAATGAATCAAGATATTTTTAAAGAATTCATTTTATAAATATATTAATGATTGATACGGAGAGATGGCCGAGTGGTTTAAGGCGCACGCTTGGAAAGTGTGTGTACTGTCAAAGGTACCGTGGGTTCGAATCCCACTCTCTCCGCCACTTATTGGTTTTTACTAATCTTTTAATTAATAACATTGTTGATATACAGCCATATGCATAAAATCATTTTTTTATACAAAAGTAGCTCTAGTTTTAGTATTTACTTTAATTTTATTAGAACAAAAATCTTAAATATTTTTATAAAAAGAAAGATTGTAAATTATAAAAGAGACCATCAATTACTGCTCACGAAAAAAAAAATTACAAATAATTTTTTTTCTTCACATGCATTTAATTTTTTTTATTTTTTAAATAAATTAAAACCAAATTTTGATTATCTTGAGATTGGATCGTATGAAGGAAATTCATCAATATTTATTTCCAATACATTCCCTGAGTCTAATATTTATTGTGTAGATAACTGGGTAAAAACTGAAGAATATATTAATCACGTTAGCTTTTCAGACATTGAGAGCAATTTTGACTATAATACAGCAGATCATAAAAATATTTACAAGATAAAGAATAATAGTGATAATTTTTTTTTGAAAAACAAAAAAATGTTTGATGTAATTTATATTGATGGACACCATCTAGGCTCTCAAGTCTATAAAGATTGTAAAAATGCTTGGAAATTTTTAAATAATGGAAGCTACCTTATATGTGATGATTATATTTGGGATTTTTATCAGAATACAAAAGACAATCCCTGCTTTGCTATAAATAGTTTTTTAAATGAAATAACTGGTTACTATAAAATACAAAAAATATCTAACAGTCAGATTTTTATTAAAAAAATAAATTCTTGATTGTCTTAATTAAAATTTTGACAATATTTCCTTAAGTCAGATTTCTTAATTTTAATATTAATTTTATTTAAAAGCTTTTTATTATTGAGATAAAAACTGTCATCATTTATAAATTTATTTATTGGCTTAAAGATTTTGTTATTAGATTTACTTAACCATAATAAAATTTCACTAATATATACTTTTTCACCTAACGATACATTGTATGTTCCCATAATCTTACTACGAATAATATTATAAAAAATTTCTGTAAATTGATTGATAGACAAAAAATCTTTATAGTAATTTTTATAAGCGATTATCATTTTAGATTTTTTAAATTGTAAATATTTATCAATAAAATTATTAGTGACTTTCTTTGGATTATTTATTGGTTCTCCAATAATATTTGAAATTCTAAGTATTAAATATCTGTTTTTTATTATTAATTTAATTTTATTTTCGGTGATAAGTTTATTTTTAGCATAATTATCTAATGGTTTGCACTTACTTGACTCTTTCAAATTTGCATTATGCTTATAAACTTTTCTCGAACTTAAAAAAATATATTTAATTTTTAAATCTTTAATTTTATTTACAATCTTTAAATCAATATCACTTTGCACTGTATATTTTCCATTTTGATATTTTTTATCAATTGAGCAATTGCATATGAAGTCATAATTTTGCAACTTGTTATTATTTAGATTGTTAAATTGATCAAAATTGATATGTAAAATATTCAACTTTTTACTAAGGTTTTTTTTAATATAGTGACCTAAAAAGCTTTTTTTTCCGATTAATATTAGATTTTTCTTCATCATTTTTATCAAACTATATATTTTATCAATTACACTTTTAAAAATTTCTTGGTACAAAAAAATACATTAAAGTCACTTTATACAAGTATTTTTGTACTTTTATGTTCATAGGGTAAATAAAATAAGGTCAATTTATTAATAAATGATATAAATAATCTTTCCTATAATTTAAATATGACAAATAATTCAACATATCAAGCTGACTCTATCAAAGTATTAAAAGGTCTTGAAGCCGTAAGAAAAAGACCAGGAATGTATATTGGCGATACAGATGATGGCACTGGTTTACATCATATGGTTTATGAAGTTGTTGATAACTCTATAGATGAAGCATTAGCAGGTCATTGTAAAAATATAGATGTTAAAATAAATTCTGATGGAACCATTACTGTTAGAGATGATGGTAGAGGAATACCTGTTGATATGCACAAAGGTGAAAAAATGTCTGCCGCTGAGGTTATTATGACACAACTTCATGCAGGTGGAAAATTTGATCACGATTCATACAAAGTATCTGGAGGCCTTCACGGTGTAGGGGTTTCAGTTGTAAATGCGTTATCAGAAAAACTAAAATTAGAAATAGATAGAGATGGTAAAAGATATTTTATAGAGTTTAAAGATGGAGCTTCAAAGGCACCACTTAAGGTTATAGGAAAGTCAAAAGAAACGGGCACGCAAATAACATTTTTACCATCAAAAGAAATATTTTCTTCTATAAAATTTACTCCAAATATAATTATTAAGAGAATGCGCGAATTAGCATTCCTGAACAAAGGAATAAAAATAACGATTAACGATTTAAATCAAAAAAAAGAAAAGATAATTATATTTAGGTTTGATGGTGGCGTTTTAGAGTTCGTTGATTTTTTAGATGAAAAAAGAGAAAAACTTATAAATAAAACTGGAAATAGTTTGTTTAAAAAGCCAATTTATATTGAGGGTAAAAAAAATAATATTGAAATTGAATGCTCATTAAAGTGGAATGCAAGTTACGGTGAGGATATTTATCCATATACAAACAACATTTATCAAAAGGATGGTGGTACCCACTTACTAGGGTTTAGAAGTGCTTTAACAAGAGTGATTAATAAATATGCAACAGAACATAATTTGTTAAAAAAAAACAAATTAACAATATCGGGTGACGACATCAAAGAGGGTCTGACTTGTGTTATTTCAGCAAAAATACCTGATCCAAAATTTTCTTCCCAAACGAAAGATAAACTCGTTTCATCTGAAGTGAGAATGATTGTAGAAAGTATTGTTAGTGAAAAATTATCAATATGGTTTGATCAGAATCCAACTATCTCTAAAATTATCTTAGCAAAAATAATGCAGGCATCGCTTGCAAGAGACGTGGCTAGAAAAGCCAGAGAAAATGTAAGAAGAAAAGGTGCTTTAGAATTAAGTGGTTTGCCTGGAAAATTAGCTGATTGCCAAATAGGAAAACAAGAAGGTACAGAATTATTTATAGTTGAGGGAGACTCTGCAGGTGGTTCTGCAAAACAGGGGAGAAATAGGTCAAATCAAGCAGTCCTACCATTAAGAGGAAAAATTCTTAATACTTATGTTGAGGAGGTGGCTCTTAAAAAAAATAGTAATAGGGATGGCAGTGAACACAGAACAAAGTCATTAGCTAAAATGATGTCATCTAACGAAGTTGTTACTCTAATTAATGCTCTTGGTCTTGATCCAAAGGTTGAAGATATAGATTTAAAAGATTTAAGGTATGGAAAAATTATTATTATGACAGATGCCGATGTTGATGGATCTCACATTAGAGCTTTATTATTAACATTTTTTAACAATAAGCCGTTTAACAAATTAATTGAAAATGGACATGTCTACCTTGCTCAACCACCATTATTTAAGATTAATAAAGGTACAAAAGGAATTTATATAAAAGATGAAAGTGAATTAGAAAATTATATTTTAAAAAATAATAAAGAATTACAAAAAGTTAAAAAAGGAACTAAAGAATTTACTAAAGCCTATGATGAAGAAAAATCTAGAATGAGCATTCAAAGATTCAAAGGGCTAGGAGAAATGAATCCAGAAGAATTATGGAGCACCACTCTAGATCCAGAAACAAGAAACTTATTGCAAGTTAAATATTCAAAAGATTTAAAAAAAGACCAACATCTCATTCATACTTTAATGGGTAATGATGTTGCCCTAAGAAAAGATTTTATTGTTTCTAACGCAATTAACGTTCAAAATCTAGACATTTAATAATGAAGTTTTTCGAAACTTCAAAATATTTTTCATTAAAAAAATCTACATATATTAATCTAAGGTGGATAGCTATTATTGGTCAGCTAATTACTGTCAACCTAGTTTATTTTATTTTTGAACTAAAGTTTGATTTAATATTAGAAAATTCAATAATTTTAATTGGCATTTTAAGTAATCTTTATTTAATTTATGTTAATAAGAATACACAATTATTAGACAAAACAGCGTTTCTTTTTTTACTTATTGATACTTTACAATTAACTTTCTTAATTTATTTAACTGGAGGAATTATAAATCCTTTTTCAATATTTTTGATTATTCCAACTATTTTTTCATCATCAAATTTAGGATTTAAGAGTAATTCGTTATTAGCCATTACAACTATTTTAATAATTATTTTTCTTACTTTTTTCAATCAATCACTACCCTATCCAGTAAATGAACATTTTCATGTTGATGATTATTATTATTATTCAATACCGATCTCACTAATTATTGCTTTAATTTTCTTAAATCATTTTGCTTTAACATTCGGCAAGGAATCTAGAATTAAGAAAGAAGCCTTAAACAAAATGGAAGAAATCATGTCAAAAGAAAACGAGTTATTATCACTTGGTGGCCAAGCAGCTGCTGCTGCTCATTCCTTAGGCACTCCATTTTCTACAATAAAAATTATATCTTCAGATTTATTGAAACAATTTAAAGATAATATTGAAGTTAAAAAAGATATTGATCTCTTAGTGAGTCAAATTGAAAGATGCAGTGAAATATTGAAAAAACTAACCTTGAATCCCATCATTGAAGATGATTTTATTGATAAAGACCTAACTTTAGTTGACTATGCAGTTGAAATTATAAAATCTTTTGAGCAAACAAGTAAAAAAGAATTTATTATAAATTTTGACCAATATTCGAATCCGTTAAGTATTATTAAATCTATAGAGGTCATTTATGGGCTAAGAAACTTTATTGGAAATGCTAATAAATTTTCTAAAAGTAAAATTTTCATAAATATTAAAAGCGACAATGAATTTTCAGAAATTATAATTGAAGATGATGGTGAAGGGTATCCTAATGATGTATTAAAGAAAATCTGAGAGCCTTATATTAAGTCATATAAATCTTCTATAAAATCTAAATCAGGATTAGGTCTTGGTATCTTCATAGGTAAAACTTTGCTTGAAAAAAATTATGCAACGATTTTATGTAGGAATTCAGAAACAAGAAGTGGCGCTGAAGTTAGCATTAAATGGAAAAATAAAGATCTTTTAAATCTTTAGTGTAATTTGTTTTTATTTTCGAATAATCCACTTAGTTGAGAAATCATTACATCTCCTAGCTCTTGAACATCTGTTATCTTAATAGCCTTATCGTAGTACCTAGAAACATCGTGTCCAATACCAATAGCTAAAATCTCAACATCACTTTTGGTTTCAATAAATTTAACCATCTTTTTCAAATGTTTTTCCAGAAAGTCTCCTGAATTAACCGATAAAGTGGAATCGTCTACTGGCGCACCATCTGAAATCACCATTAGGATTTTTCTTTCTTCTTTTCTTTTTTTAATTCTATTGTACGCCCAAGATATAGCTTCTCCATCTATATTTTCTTTTAATAGTCCTTCTTTAAGCATTAAACCAATATTATTTTTAGCTTGTCTCCAGTGAGTGTCTGCTCCTTTATATATTATATGTCTTAAGTCATTAAGTCTTCCAGGGTTTTTTGGCTTATCTGTTTTAGCCCAAGTCTCTCTACTTTTTCCTCCCTTCCAGTTTTTGGTAGTAAAGCCTAATACCTCAACTTTTACTGAGCATCTTTCTAAAGTTCTAGATAATATATCTGCACAAAGTGCTGCAATTGTTATGGGACGCCCACGCATTGATCCTGAATTATCAATTAATAAAGTTACTATAGTATCTTTAAAATCGAGATCTTTTTCCTTCATAAAGGATAGTGAGTTATAAGGGTCCATAATAATTCTAGTTAACTTAGAGCTATCTAGCAAACCTTCTTCTAAGTCAAATTCCCAGGCTCTATTTTGTTTTGCAAGTAGTTGCCTTTGTAATTTATTTGCAAGTTTGGTTATAAGATCTTGGAAACCAATAAGTTGTTGATCTAAATTTTTTCTTAATTTCTGTGTTTCTTTTATATCCTCTAAGGTTTCAGCTTTTGCAATTTCATCAAACTCAGCTGTAAAAACTTTATAGTCTTGATCTATTTGATTTAAATTAGTTTTTTTTATCGTATTTTCTGTGTTCTCTTTAAAAGAGTCTGAATCTTCTAATTGTTTATCTATTGGTTGGTCACTAAGATCAAAACCTGTATCCAAGCTTGCCTGCGATTCATCTTGCTGGCTTTTGTCTTCTTTAGCATCCGATTGACCGTCTTCATTATTTTCTAATTTACTTTCTTCTACATTATCTTTTCCATCATCATCTTCATTGTTCTCATTATTTGAATTAAAAACATCCATACTTTCAAGAATTTCTGAAAATTTTAAACCATAGTTATCTTGATCTTCTAAATTTTTATTTAAAAAATCTAGATGTTTATCAATAGAAGTGGCAAAATCTTTTTCCCAAAAACTCAACATTTTTGAAGATTTAGCGTTAAGTTCTAACTTTAAAAATTTTTTCAACATATAAAATTCAAAAGCTTCTGCAATAGGAACATCTTCTTTATTTTTTAATTGATCTTTATGAATTGAATTTATTTTTTGATTATAGTTTTCACTTAAATTTTTTTGCACACCTTTGAGCATTCTTCCACCCAAAACCTCGTATCTAATCTTTTCAGCAATATTATATAGAGATCTATAAGAGGGATTATTAGGTAAGTTTTTATTAAATATCTCCTTATTAGAAAATTTTTTTTTAAGTGCACCCGAATCTGTTTCTGCTCTTAATCTGATAAAATCATTTTTATTTGATAAATTTGTTACATCAAAAAAATTTATTTTTTTTGAACTCAAGTCCCTGTCAATCTTTTTGACATCTAGTTTATAATCTTCAGAAATTACTTTTGCTGTGGAAAGTAGAGCTTGTTTAAATTGTTCTTTAAAATTGTCTTCTTTATTACTCATTTAAATCTGAATATTCACCATCGATTCTGGCAATTCGTCACCAAAACATCTTTGATAATATTCAGCTATAATATTCTTTTCAATATCATCACATTTGTTTAAGAATGTAACTCTAAACGCATAACCTGTATCTTTAAAGATTTCAGCATTGTCAGCCCAATGTAGCACAGTTCGGGGACTCATAACTGTTGAAATGTCTCCAGCTATAAAACCTTTTCTAGTTAACGAAGCCACCTTAATCATGTTGGATACCTTTTCCTTACCCTTTGGATTGTTTAAATTTTTATTTTTTGCTAAAACAATTTCCATTTCTCTATCCAAACTCAAATAATTTAAAGATGTAACAATATTCCATCTATCCATTTGTCCCTGGTTTATTTGTTGAGTGCCATGATACAATCCAGTTGTATCTCCTAAACCAACTGTATTTGAAGTTGCAAATAATCTAAAAAATTTATTTTGTTTTATAACTTTATTTTTATCTAATAGAGTGAAATTTCCTTCAGCTTCTAGTACTCTTTGAATAACAAACATTACATCTGGTCTTCCAGCATCATACTCGTCAAAAACAAGAGCAACAGGGTTTTGAATAGACCAAGGTAAGATACCCTCTTTAAATTCCGTAACTTGTTTTCCATTTTTTACAACAATTGCATCTTTTCCAATAAGATCAATTCTACTTACGTGACTGTCTAAGTTAACTCTAATACAAGGCCAGTTTAATCTAGCTGCAATCTGTTCAATATGTGTAGACTTTCCTGTACCGTGATAACCTTGAACCAAGACACGCTTATTAAAAGCAAAGCCCGATATGATAGCAAGAGTAGTATCTCTATCAAATTTATAATTTTTATCTATTTCAGGAACGTATTCGCTTCTTTTA
>Ga0307986_10001767_pt1 | contig 15657 bp, 11 predicted proteins | sample EllFjometageno82_FD_203170 | JGI IMG/M metagenome (GOLD analysis project Ga0307986, IMG submission 203170) | Marine microbial communities from Ellis Fjord, Antarctic Ocean - #82 | ecosystem: Environmental > Aquatic > Marine > Unclassified | place: Southern Ocean | collected 2014-10-09
TTATTTTTGAATGAAAATAACTGACAGGTTATTTTGTGGCAGCGTTTAGTTCCATAAAGTAGGTACTACATTCCAACCAAAAATACCGCCAAAATACTATTAAAATCTACTTTGTCAAACTAAAACTCAAATTTTAGGGTGTTTTTTTATTGATTTGCTTGAGCTTCTGGAGCTTCTACGGGTTCAACTTTTTCTTTGTCTGCTAAGAATTTATTATCAGCATCGATAGCATTTCTATTCCAGTTATTTTTGATGTGACCAGTACCAGCTGGAACTAACCTACCAACAATAACATTCTCTTTTAGGCCATTTAAAGGGTCAACCTTACCTTTAATAGCTGCATCAGTTAGAACTCTAGTTGTTTCTTGGAATGAAGCAGCAGATATAAAAGACTCAGTTTGTAATGAAGCTTTAGTAATACCCATTAAAACTCTTTCACCGACTGCTAAATCCTTGCCTTCAGAAGCAAGTTTTTCATTCGTTATATCAAATTTAATTCTATCAATCATTTCACCAGGTAAATAAGTCGAATCACCAGAAACTTTAATTTCTACTTTTTTGAGCATTTGTCTCAAAATGGTTTCTATATGCTTATCATTAATTATTACACCTTGTAATCTATAAACTTCTTGTACTTGGTTTACAAAGTATTCAGTTAAATCTTTAATTCCTAGAATTCTCAAAATGTCATGTGGTAAAGGTTGACCATCTAATAAATACTCTCCTTTTTTAATTTTCTCACCTTGGTTGAAGTTTATGTGTTTACCTTTTGGAATTAAATAATTTGATGGCTCACCATTTTCAGGTTGGATTGAAATTCTTTGTTTACCTCTAACTTCTTTACCAAATAAAACTTGTCCATCATTTTCTGCTATAATTGCACTATCTTTTGCTTTTCTTGCTTCGAATAATTCAGCTACACGTGGTAGACCTCCTGTAATATCTTTTGTTTTAGTTGTTTCTTTAGGTAATCTTGCAATAATATCACCTGCAAATATTTTTTGACCATCCTTTACTGAAAGAATTGAATCTGGAACTAAATAGTATCTAGCTTCATTATCATCAGCTTTTTTAATAACATTTCCTTTTTCATCTCTTAGAGTTATTCTTGGTTTTAAATCTGTATTTTTTGATTGAGCTCTCCAATCAACTACTGATTTAGAAGAAATACCAGTTGCATCATCGGTTGTTTCTTGGATAGAAATACCATCAATCAAATCAACAAATCCTGCAATACCATCCTTTTCAGCAATAACTGGAGTTGTGTAAGGATCCCATTCACAAATCTTTTCATTTGATTTAATCTTATCACCATTTTGAAAAAATAATTTAGAACCATAAGCCACTTTATAAACGGCAACTTGTACCCCATTATCATCTTCAATAGATAATTGAGTATTTCTGCCCATAACGATTAAGTTTTTCTTAGAATCTTTTAACAAGTTAGAATTGATAATTTTCAGAGTACCTGAGGATTTTGTTACAATCTGAGACTCTTGTTTAACAGACGCAGTTCCACCAACATGGAAAGTTCTCATAGTTAACTGAGTACCAGGCTCACCGATTGATTGAGCTGAAATCATACCTATAGCCTCGCCAACATGTACCATTTTACCTCTTGATAGATCACGACCATAACAAGTAGCGCAAACACCTTTTTTAGAGCTACAAGTCATTACTGAAAAAGCTTTAATAAATTTAACACCTGCTGCATCAATTTTATCACAACCAGATTCATCAATCATGGTTTCTTTTTTGATTACCACTTCACCAGTAATAGGATTTTTAACTTCAAAAGCTGTTACTCTTCCAAGTGCTCTTTCTGATAAACTAACTACAACATTTCCACCCTCTAAAATTTCACCCAATTCTATAAAACCTGGATTATCACATTTAATTTTAGAAATTGTTAAATCTTGAGCAACATCACAAAGTCTTCTAGTTAAATACCCAGAACTTGCAGTTTTTAAAGCTGTATCTGCCAATCCTTTTCTTGCTCCGTGTGTTGAGTTAAAATATTCTAAAGCTGTTAAACCTTCTTTAAAATTTGATATAATAGGTGTTTCAATAATTTCACCAGATGGTTTTGCAATTAATCCTCTCATACCAGCTAACTGTTTCATCTGTGCAGCAGATCCTCTAGCTCCACTGTCAGCCATCATAAATACAGAGTTAATTTTCATTCCGTCTGGAGTACTCTCTGTTGCTGAAATACCTCTCATCATTTCACCAGCCACTTTGTCTGTACACTTGGACCAAGCATCAACTACTTTGTTGTATTTTTCACCTCTAGTGATTAAGCCTTCTGAATATTGATTTTCATAATCTGCTATTAATTTTTTAGTATCATCAATTAGTTGACCTTTATTTGCAGGAATAACTAGATCATCTTTACCAAAAGAAATACCAGCTTTAAAAGCATGTTTGAAACCTAGGTCTTTTAATTGATCACAAAAAATAACTGTAGTTTTTTGACCACAAAATCTAAACACACTGTCTATGATCTCAGAAACTGTTTTCTTTGGTAGTAATCTATCTATCATGGAAAAAGTGATGTCTTTATTTTTAGGTAATAAGTTTGCTAATAAAAATCTTCCAGCAGTTGTAGTATGTTTTTCGACCTTATTATTTCCTTTTTCATCCATTGTTTCAAATCTAGAAATAATGGTTGAGTGTACTTTTATTTGACCAGTTGATAAAGCATGCTCAATTTCGTTATTATTTATAAAATAACCATCAGGTTTTTCAGTTTGAAAAGGTGCTTGAGATAAATAGTAAAGACCTAAAATCATATCCTGACTTGGTACAATAATAGGCTTACCATTCGATGGACTTAAGATGTTATTTGTTGATAACATCAAAATTCTTGCTTCTAGTTGGGCCTCTAAACTCAATGGAACATGTACTGCCATTTGATCACCGTCAAAGTCAGCATTGAAAGCCGCACAACATAATGGATGTAATTCAATAGCATCACCTTCGATTAGCTTGGGTTCAAATGCTTGTACACCTAGTCTGTGAAGTGTTGGAGCACGGTTAAGTAATACCGGGTGCTCTCTAACTATTAATTCAAGCGCATCCCAAACAGCATTAGTTTCTTTTTCAACTAATTTTTTTGCTTGCTTAATTGTTGAGGCTAATCCTAGCTTATTAAGTCTTGCGTATAGGAAGGGTTTAAATAATTCTAAAGCCATTTTTTTAGGCAATCCACACTCATGTAGTTTAAGGTCTGGCCCAACAACAATTACAGATCTGCCGGAATAATCTACTCTTTTTCCCAACAAGTTTTGTCTAAATCTTCCTTGTTTACCTTTTAGCATTTCTGCTAAAGATTTAAGTGGTCTTTTACCAGTTCCAGTTATTACTCTACCTCTTCTGCCATTATCAAATAACGCATCAACAGACTCTTGCAGCATTCTCTTTTCATTTCTAACAATAATATCTGGAGCTTTAAGATCCATTAATCTTTTTAATCGATTATTTCTGTTAATAACTCTTCTATAAAGATCATTTAAATCAGATGTTGCAAACCTACCACCATCTAAAGGAACTAACGGTCTTAGTTCTGGCGGAATTACGGGTACAACAGTTAAAATCATCCATTCTGGTTTTTGACCAGTCTCGATGAATGACTCAATTAATTTTAATCTTTTGATAGATCTTTCTTCATTAACTTTAGATTTTGTTTCCTTAATTGTACTTATTAAAATTTTTCTTTCTTGCTCAAGATCCATTGACTTTAAAATTGAAAGAATAGCTTCAGCACCAATTCCAGCTTCAAAAGATTCTTCACCAAATTCGTCTTGGAATTTAGCTAGCTCTTCTTCGTTTAAAAGTTGATTTTTTTGAAGTCCAGTTAAACCTGGCTCTATAACTATAAAATTTTCAAAATACAAAACTCTCTCTACTTCTTTTAGTTTCATATCTACTGCAAGAGAAATTCTACTGGGTAAAGATTTTAAGAACCAAATGTGGGCTACAGGTGTTGCTAAATTAATATGACCCATTCTTTCTCTACGTACATTAGATTTAGTAACTTCAACGCCACATTTTTCACAAATAATACCTCTAAATTTCATACGTTTATATTTTCCACACAAACATTCATAATCTTTTATTGGGCCAAAAATTCTAGCACAGAATAGACCATCTTTTTCTGGTCTAAATGTTCTGTAATTTATTGTTTCTGGTTTTTTTATTTCACCATAAGTCCAAGATTTAATCTTTTCCGGACTTGCTAAAGTGATTTTAATACTGCTAAAGTTTTGAGCTTCAGAAACTTCACTGTTTTTAAATAAATCTGTTAATTCTTTTTTCATATCTAATTTAACTCTATATTTAGTGCTAATGACTTTATCTCTTTGACTAATACGTTGAATGACTCAGGTATTCCAGACTCAAAATTTTCCTCACCTTTAACAATTGTTTCATAAACTTTAACTCTTCCAGCAACATCATCCGATTTAACAGTTAAAATTTCTTGTAATGTGTAAGATGCACCATAGGCTTCGAGTGCCCAAACTTCCATTTCTCCAAACCTTTGTCCCCCTAATTGAGCCTTACCACCCAAAGGTTGCTGTGTAACAAGACTGTAAGGTCCCGTAGATCTAGCATGAATCTTATCTTCAACAAGATGGTGTAGTTTTAACATGTAAATAATTCCAACAGTTACAGGTCTATCAAACATTTCTCCAGTTCTTCCATCCCACAAATTAGTTTGTCCAGAAGTTGGTAATTTTGCTAACGCAAGCATTTCGGACACATCTTTTTCTTTTGCACCATCAAAAACAGGTGTTGATATAGCTATTCCATTTTGTAAATTTTCACATAAATCTGCAAATTCAGTTTTATTTAATTTATCAATTCCACCATCAAAAACTTCTTTTCCATAAACAGATGTTAAAAATGATGATATTTTTTGAGTTTTTTCAAACTTCTTATTATTATCATTTACTAATCTTTTAACTTCTTCACCAAATTCTTTACAGGCCCATCCAAGGTGAGTTTCTAAGATTTGACCAACATTCATACGACTTGGTACACCTAGTGGGTTTAAAACAATATCTACTGGTCTTCCATCTTCTCTATAAGGCATATCTTCAACTGGAACAATTTTACTAACCACTCCTTTATTACCATGTCTTCCCGACATTTTATCACCTGGTCTTAATCTTCTTTTAATTGCAACAAAAACCTTAACCATTTTCATAACACTAGGAAGTAAGTCGTCACCACTTCTAATTTTAAGAACTTTGTCTTCAAATCTTTCAAGAATATCTTGTTTTGCAGAGTTATATTGATCTTTTAACTGAGCAACACTTGCTTCATCATTTACATTTCCAACAGTAATTTTAAAAATATCATTAATGTTAATCTTATTAATAATTTCTATGTCTAATTTGGTACCAACATCAAAGTCTTTAATTTTCTTAGTTAGTGATGCTCCAGAAAAAATTTGATTAGCTCTTTGTTTAATGCTTCTTTCTAAAATTTCTTCTTCAACAATTTTATCTTGTTGAACTGTTTCAATTTCAGCTCTTTCAATGGTAATTGATCTTTCATCTTTTTCAATTCCATGCCTATTAAAAACTCTAACATCTACAATAGTTCCACTACTACCTCTTGACATTCTTAACGAAGTATCTGTGACATCAATTGCTTTTTCACCAAAGATTGAACGCAATAATTTTTCTTCAGGTCCCGATGCTGAGTCTCCCTTAGGTGTAACTTTACCAACTAGGATATCTCCAGCTTTAACTTCGGCACCAATATATACAATTCCAGACTCATCTAAATTTTTTAATGCCTCTTCATTAACGTTAGGAATATCTCTAGTGATTTCCTCTTCTCCTAATTTAGTATCTCTGGCCATCACATCATATTCTACAATATGGACAGACGTGAATACATCATCAGTTACACATCTTTCAGAAATTAGAATTGAATCTTCAAAATTATAACCTTGCCAAGGCATAAATGCTACTGTTACATTTTTTCCTAGCGCAAGTTCACCCAATTTAGTTGACGGACCGTCTGCAATAATATCCCCTGCCCTAACTTTGTCTCCAACTCTAACTAGGGGTTTTTGGTTAATACAAGTATTTTGGTTTGATCTTTTAAATTTATGTAAATTATAGATATCAACAGCAGATTTAGTAAAGTCAGTTTCGTCAATTGCTTTAACAACAATTCTTTTACCATCAATTTTATCAACTGAACCATCACGTTTAGCAACAATGGTAACTCCAGAGTCTAAAGCAACATCACTCTCAATACCGGTTCCAACTAATGGAGACTCTGGCTTTAATAAGGGCACAGCTTGTCTCATCATGTTTGATCCCATTAAAGCTCTGTTTGCATCATCATTTTCTAAAAAAGGAATTAAAGATGCAGCAACAGAAACCAATTGTTTTGGGGATACATCAATATAGTCAATGTTTTTAGGATTTGATAAAACAAAATTTAAGTTTTCTCTGCAAGGAACTAATTCTTCTAGAATTTTACCACTTTTATCTACTTTTGCGTTTGCTTGTGCAATTGTATATTTTGTTTCTTCCATTGCTGACAGGTATTCAACTTTATCTTCAATAACACCGTTCTTTACTCTTTTGTAAGGACTTTCAATAAACCCATATTTATTAATTTTTGCATAAGTAGACAAACTGTTAATTAATCCAATATTTGGTCCCTCAGGAGTTTCTATAGGACAAATTCTACCGTAGTGTGTTGGGTGAACATCACGGACTTCAAAGCCAGCTCTTTCTCTTGTAAGACCACCGGGTCCTAAAGCAGAAACTCTTCTTTTGTGAGTTATTTCTGATAAAGGGTTTGTTTGGTCCATAAATTGAGAAAGTTGTGAGCTTGCAAAGAAATCTTTAAGAGAAACGGTTAATGGTTTGGCGTTAATTAAATCTTGTGGCATCGCAGATTCGATATCAAGAGTTGTCATTTTTTCTTTAATAGCTCTTTCCATTCTGTAAACACCTATACGTGCTTGATTTTCAACTAATTCACCTACAGATCTAACTCTTCTGTTCCCAAGATGATCAATATCATCAACCTCATCTTTACCATCACGTAAATCTAACATTTTATGAACAATTGAAATAATATCCTCATTTCTTAAGATAGTAACTTTATCAGAACATTCTAAATTTAATCTTGAGTTCATTTTAACTCTTCCCACGTCAGACAAATCATATCTATTAGAACTAAAAAATAAATTATTAAAAATTTGTGTAGCAATCTCTGTGGTAGGTGGTTCACCAGGTCTCAAAATTTTGTAGATTTCTGTAATGGCATCTTCTTTATTATTATTTTTATCGTTTAAAATAGTTGCAAGTAGATAGGGCCCTTTATTTATTGTATTTGTGATAGAAATATCAATTGAAGTAATATTTGCTTCTAAAATTTGTTTAATAATAGTGTCATTAAGCTCTGTTCCAATCGCAAAAATACCCTCTTCTTCATCATCACTAACTTTTACATCTCTGTGTAAATGTTTGCCATAAAGTGACGCTTGACTGACTAAGATATCTTTTAAACCGTCTGTGGCAAGTTTTTTAGCTGATAAATAATTAATCTTATCTCCTAATTTAATAACTATATTTCCTGTTTTTGCATCAATAACTTCCTCTGAAAAATTTTTTGCTTTATAATTTTCTGGATTGAATTTTGTTTTCCATTTTTCTGTTTTTGCGTCAAAAAAGTATTTTTCATTTTCATAAAATTCATCAGCTATTTCAGGTTTTGTTAAACCTAAGGCCATTAATAAAGTTGAGACAAATATTTTTTTTTTCCTATCAATCTTGAAATATAAAAAGTCTTTAACATCATATTCTAAATCTAACCATGAGCCTCTATTTGGTATTACTCTACAGTTAAAAAGTAGTTTGCCTGAAGCGTGAGATTTACCTTTATCATGATCAAAAAATACCCCTGGACTTCTATGCATTTGGTTTACTACGACTCTTTGAACTCCATTTGTAATAAATGTTCCACTTTCAGTCATCATAGGAACTTCTCCCATGTAAACTTCTTGTTCTTTAGCTGATAATATATCCTTAGTATTATTTTCTTGGTCAATTTCATAGACCACTAATCTTAAAGTACATTTTAGAGCTGATGAAAATGTTAAACCTCTTTGAATACATTCTTCTTCATCAAATTTTGGTTTCTCCAATCTGTACGCAACGTATTCTAACGTTCCTTTATCGTTTAAATCTTCAATTGGAAAAATACTCTTGAACACTCTATCAAAACCTTTTGACAAATCACCTGCGTCTGAGTCAAAATCAGTTAATTGTTTGTATGAATTTTTTTGGACTTCAATTAAATTTGGAATAGATAAAGTTTCAGCAAGCTTACCAAAGCTTTTTCTAATATTTTTTTTTTCAGTAAAAGATAATTGCATGTACAAATAACTACTAATTAAAAAATTAATTAGTAATTGGGTTCTTTCTAATTAATTTATTTAAGTTCTACTTTTGCGCCTGCTGCTTCTAATTTCGCTTTAATTTCCTCAGCATCTTTTTTGTTAACACCAGATTTTACTTCTTTTGGCGCACCTTCAACAAGATCTTTTGCTTCTTTAAGACCTAAAGATGTTGCTGCTCTAACTTCTTTAATAACATTGATTTTTTTTTCACCGGCAGAAATCAACATGATTGTGAAATCATCTTTTGCTTCTTCAGCTGCTCCACCCGCTGCTGCTGCTGGTGCTGCTGCAGCCATAGCTGTAACACCCCATTTTTCCTCGAGTTGTTTTGAAAGTTCAGCTGCTTCAACAACAGTTAAACTAGATAAATCTTCAATAATTTTATTTAAGTCAGGCATATTTTTTATACTTCTTTGGGTTATTTTTCAGAATTTTCTGGTGACAAAGTACTCATTTTTTCAGAACGTGCAAGTAAAATACTTACAAATTTTGAAGCTGATGCAGCTAAAATTCCCACTATATTAGCTCTAGCTTCATCAAGTGTTGGTAGGTTTGCTACATTCTGAACACCAGCATGATCAAGAATGTCGCTACCCATAATTCCACCTAAAAGTTTTAAGTTTTCATTATTTTTTGCAAATTTTGATAAGATTCTCGCTGACATAATAGCATCATCTGAAAATGCAACAGCTGTGGCTCCAGTAAATAAGCCTGATAATTCCTTACATTTTGTTTTTTCAAGTGCTAATTTAGTAATTCTGTTTTTAGTGATTTTAAATTTAATTCCATGTTCTCTCATCTGTGATCTTAGTTCATCAAGCTGTGACATTGTAAGACCTTGGTAATGAGTAACTAATACAGCTTCATTGTTTTGAAATTGTGTTGTCATTTCGCTTATATAATTTTTTTTTTGCTCCTTGTTCATCATAACTATATCACTTTTCCTAATTTAATTTTGTAAGAGACACCCATACTAGATGTAACAAAAGTATTCTTAATTAAATCACCTTTTAGTGTATTATTTCCTTTTTCTTTTTCCAAAATATCTAAAATTGCATGATAATTTTTTAATAATTGATCATCATGAAATGATTTTTTACCAATGCTAACACCTATGTTTCCGTCCTTATCATTTCTAATCTCAGCTTGTCCAGATTTAGCATCTTTGACAGCTTTTTTAATATCATCAGATACAGAACCAAGCTTCGGGTTTGGCATTAAACCTTTTGGACCTAAAACTTTTCCTAATTTAGAAAGTTTTATCATCATGCCTGGTGTTGCTATCAATTTCTCAAAATTTAACTCACCAGCTTTAATTTTTTCAATTAACTCTTCACTTCCTACTAAATCAGCCCCTGCATCTTTAGCTTCTTGAGCTTTATCATCTTCACAAACAACTGCTACTTTTACATTTTTACCTGTTCCACCTGGTAAATTAACGACAGTTCTGATGTTAACTTCACCTTTTTTTTGTTTATTATTTATCTGAAAACTTAAATCAACTGATTCATCAAATTTTGTAGTACAATTTTTTTTAATTTCAATTAATAGTTTTTCTATTGTCCCTGGATCTAAGTTTTTTGTTTTTTCAGCTAATTTTTTAAATCTTTTTGATGGCATTAGTCTTTAACCTCTATTCCCATTGATCTTGCAGATCCAGCAATAATTTTTACTGCTTGTTCCAAACTATGGGCATTAAGATCTTTCATTTTTTGTGTTGCAATTTCTTCAGCTTGTTTTTTTGTAATTGATCCAGCTAAAACTCTACCAGGTTCTTTTGAACCACCTTTTAATTTTGCTGCTTCCTTAATAAAATAAGATGCTGGTGGTGACTTAATTTCAAAATCAAATTTCTTATCTTTATAAACAGTAATAATTACTGGTATCGGTTTTCCAGCAAAAGCTTTTGTTTTATCATTAAAGGCTTTACAGAATTCCATTATGTTAATTCCACGTTGCCCTAAAGCTGGGCCAACAGGAGGTGCGGGGTTTGCTTGTCCACCCATGATCTGCAATTTTATATATCCACTTATTTCTTTTGCCATTAACTTGCTTTCTCTACTTGGTTATATTCTAAATCAACGGGTGTTGGTCTTCCAAATATTGATACTGAAACTTTCAATCTTGACTTTTCTTCATCTATATCTTCAACCATACCGCTGAATGATGCAAAAGGTCCGTCAACAACCTGAACTTTTTCACCAATGATGTATTCTATACCAGATTTTGGCTGTGCTACACCATCTTTTATTTGACCTAATATTTTTTCAATTTCTTTATCAGAAACCGGTACTGGAATACCTTTTGAGCCTAAAAAACCACTAACTCTCTTTAAATTTTTAATTAAATGATAGAGATCATTATCCATGTCACACTTGATTAAAACATAGCCTGGAAAATATTTTTTTTTTCTTTGGAATCTCTTTCCTCTTTTAACTTCTGTTACATCGTGAGTTGGGACTACAATTTCCTCAATTTTTTCAGAAATTTCAGCTTTTTCAGCTTCTTCTTTAATTTGTCCAACAACTTTATTTTCAAAATTTGAATGTGATTGAACAATATACCAATTTTTCATTAAATACTCACTTTTAGTAAAGCTTCTAATAAAAATTTAAGAACTTGGTCAAGAAGTAGAAAAAAAATCGACATAATAACAGCCATAGCAAATACCATTAAAGCACCTTGCATTGTCTCTTTTCCAGTAGGCCAAGAGACCTTAAAAGCCTCTTGTTTAACTTCTTGTATAAATTTTATCGGATTTTTCATAATATAATGTTCACCTTATTGGCAGGAGCGGAGGGACTCGAACCCTCAGCCTCCGGTTTTGGAGACCGGCGCTCTACCAATTGAGCTACACTCCTATAGAAGTTTACTCTATAATTTTAGTTACTACTCCAGCTCCAACTGTTCTACCACCTTCACGAATAGCAAAATTTAATTTTTCACTCATCGCAATTGGAGTAATTAAAGTAACAGTGAATTTAGCATCATCACCTGGCATAACCATTTCTGTTCCAGCTGGTAATGTTACTTCACCTGTTACGTCAGTTGTTCTAAAATAAAACTGAGGTCTGTATTTAGTAAAGAATGGAGTGTGTCTTCCACCCTCATCTTTCTTAAGTACATATGCTTGTGCTTCAAATTTAGTGTGTGGAGTAATTGAACCAGCTTTACAAAGAACTTGTCCTCTTTGAATGTCATCTCTCTCAACACCTCTTAATAGAATACCAACATTATCCCCTGCTTCACCAGAATCTAGAAGTTTTCTAAACATTTCTACACCAGTACAGACTGATTTCTTAGTTTCAGTAACACCAACGATTTCAACTTCTTCTCCAGTTTTAATAACACCAGATTCAATTCTACCAGTTGCAACTGTTCCTCTTCCTGAAATTGAGAAAACATCTTCAACAGGCATTAGGAAAGGTTTATCAACGTCTCTAGTAGGTTGGGGAATAAACTCATCAACGGTTTTCATTAATTCAATAATTGAATTTTTTCCAATTTCATCATCTCTACCTTCAACTGCAGCTAAAGCAGAACCTTTTGTGATTGGAGTTTTATCACCAGGGTATTTATAAGAAGTTAAAAGTTCTCTAATTTCTTCTTCTACAAGTTCAATCATGTCTTTATCATCTACTTGATCAACTTTATTTAAATAAACAACGATTGAAGGAATTCCAACTTGTCTTCCTAAAAGAATGTGTTCTCTAGTTTGAGGCATAGGACCATCAGCGGCATTAACAACCAAGATAGCTCCATCCATTTGAGCTGCACCTGTAATCATATTTTTTACATAATCAGCATGTCCTGGACAATCTACGTGTGCGTAATGTCTCTTATCAGTTTCGTACTCGACGTGAGCAGTTGAAATTGTAATTCCTCTTTCTTTTTCTTCAGGAGCTTTATCAATTTGATCATACGCAGTAAAAGTTGCAGTTGAACCAGCTGTTTCAGATAATACTTTTGTAATCGCAGCAGTTAATGTTGTTTTACCATGGTCGACATGACCAATTGTACCAATGTTACAGTGTGGTTTATTTCTTACGAACTTTTCTTTTGACATTGCTTTTTTACCTCAGTTTAGTTTTATTAATAATTTCTTTTTTCTTGGAGCGGGTAAAGAGAATCGAACTCTTACATCCAGCTTGGAAGGCTAGCGTTCTACCATTGAACTACACCCGCACAACATCAAGAATATCACTCCATTGTCATAAAAAGTTCATTGAGTGGTGGAGGGGGAAAGATTCGAACTTTCGAAGACCGAAGTCAACGGGTTTACAGCCCGCCCCATTTGACCGCTCTGGAACCCCTCCTATAAGGGAAGTGCTCCCCGCTCAATAAAGCTTCAACAACATGCGTTTTATATATTTTTATTATGCAATTGCAACACGAGATTTACTGTTAAAATATGCTAAAATACGTATAAAACTAACATAAATTTATGAATAAATCCTCATTTTTGATCGTAGGACAGCATGCTGTAATCGAGGCCCTTAGAAATCCAAGAAGGAAGGTTTTAAAAGTATTTTTAACTGAGGAAAGTAAAAAAAATATTCATAGAAAAAACCCAAAAAAAAATGTCCTTGAAGAAGTTAAGGTTTATTTTAAATCAAAAAAAGAATTAGATAAATATACTTCAAAAGATCAAATAATGCACGGTGGTTATATTGCTGAAGTAGAGCACATAGATCAACCTGAATTAAAAGAATTTATAAAGGGAAAAAATAATTTAACTTTTGTTTGTATTGATGAAGTAACGGATCCAAGAAATATTGGCTCGTTAATAAGAAGTGCCGCTTCATTTGAAATAGATGGTTTAATAGTTAAAGAAAGACAATTCCCTTCTGATAGCAAGCTAATGTACAAAGCTGCTAGCGGGTGTATGGAGCATTTAAATATATTTGAAGTTTCCAATATCAACTCCACACTTAAAAGTTTAAGAGAAAAAAATTTTTGGGTTTATGGTTTTGATGCAAAAGGAGATAAAAATTTTACTCAGGTTAAATGGGAAGGTAAAAATGTTCTTTTATTTGGTTCAGAAGGGTTTGGTATGCGAGAACATACAGGTAAGTATACAGATTTTTTAGTTAAAATTAATATAGATAGCAAAGTAGAGAGTCTAAACATATCTAATAGTGCTGCCATAGTTTTTCATCACCTTAATTACACAAAAAATAAAACTTATAAATCATGAAATATTTTTGGTATTTAATATTATATTCATTGATAGTTTTTAATAATAATTCCTATGCAGAGACTATGTTAGATTTAGGAAAAAAAATTTTTTATGGTAAGGGTAATTGTTCATCATGCCATCTTTTGTCAGATAGCAGCTCTAATGGAGAAATAAATTTAAAAGAAATCAAACCCGGTAAAGAAACAATTCTTTATGCAGTTATTAATGGTGTTGGTGGTGGTATGCCATCTTATGAAGGTATCTTATCTTTTACCGAGATTGAATTAGTTTCTGATTATGTATATGATACAACAAGATAATGATGTCTAAAAAAAAAATTATAATATTTATTATTATATCTCTGTTAACTTTTTTACTTGGGTCAATTTTTTTATTTTCAGCTGATAATAAATATATTAAAAAATTAAACTTATTAATCCCTACACCGGTTAAAACATTCATAAAAAATACGGTCTTTATTTTTCCAAATCATTTTAGAGAGTTTAATTATTTGGTTAAAAAAACTGGTGTGTTGCAAGGAGAAATTTTTAAATTAAAATCAGAAAATTTAGCACTTAAATCAGCTATATTTAGTGGGCAGAATACTTCTAATGAAATTATTAAATCAAAAAATGGAAGAGAGTTTAACTTAAAATTATTTCAACTACCTTGGAATAATTATTGGGCGAGTGATCCAAAACAAAGAAATAATCATAAAAAAGATGCGTATCTGGACAGTTATTTAGATGATGTTTATGTAGTTTTTATAACTGGAAAAATAATAAAATTTAATAAAAATGATATTCATAAACAATTTTTAGATACAAAAGAAATTAAAAATAATATTTTAGATTTCCTAAAAAATTCTTCTCAGCGTTGGGTTGGGGTTAAAGACATTTTAATATTAAAAGATGAAATTTTTGTTAGTTATTCAAAGGCGATTGGTGATCCTGAAAATAAATGCTATAATACTTCAGTTTTAAAAGGGACACTAAATAGTGATAAAATATTCTTTGAAGAATTTTTTACTCATGATGATTGTTTAGATTTTAATCAAAGAGAAGGTAGTGCTCAAGCTGGTGGAAGAATGGTCATTTATAAAGATAGCTTACTTTTAACAGGTGGAGATTTCAAAGATAATGATCTGTACAAAACAAATATTGAAAAAAGATTATTCAGTAAAATATTATCAATTAATCTTAAAACAAAAAAACATAAAATAATCAGTCAGGGTCTTAGAAACTCTCAGGGTCTATTATATGTTGAAGAACAAGATTTGATTATCGCCTCTGATCATGGACCAAAAGGTGGTGATGAAGTAAATAGAATCTTAATAGATAAAAAAGAAATTCCTCATTATGGCTGGCCATTTGCTTCTCATGGAGATTTTTATGGTTTTGAAAGCACAGAACTTAGAAAAAATATTATGCAGTTCAAAAATCACAAAGATAACGGGTACATTGAGCCAATTTTAATATTTACGCCTGCTATTGGACCAAGTGAGATAGTTAGAGCTAATTATAAATCTAAGAATTCATTTTTAGTTTCTTCTTTAAATGGAAGAACTTTATATGAATTTGAATATACAAAAAAAGATATTCGGGCTAAATTAACGGATGACATTTATATTGGTGAGCGCATTAGAGATATAAAACTTATGGAAAATGGAGAATATTTCTTAATTCTAGCAAATACAGGGACATTTGCAATTTTAAGACCTCTATAAATTTAATAAAAATAAATTTTATAAACTCAAATAGGTTTTGAATATCTTTAATTTAATATTAATATTCTAACTTTTAGTGTTCTTTTTTCTCTGAACGAAAATAAGTAAGAATATTCATGCCTTATTAGACAAAAAAATTGTGTGCTAGAAATTATAATTAATATATAACACACTAATTGACAAAAAAACTTATGCCCTTGTAGCTCAGCTGGTAGAGCAATTGATTTGTAATCATAACCCACCCAATTATCTAACACGCACATGTTATTCATCTAGTAAATACTATCATCATTTAAGTAAAAAAGATTCAGTTAT
>Ga0307986_10001769_pt1 | contig 15632 bp, 16 predicted proteins | sample EllFjometageno82_FD_203170 | JGI IMG/M metagenome (GOLD analysis project Ga0307986, IMG submission 203170) | Marine microbial communities from Ellis Fjord, Antarctic Ocean - #82 | ecosystem: Environmental > Aquatic > Marine > Unclassified | place: Southern Ocean | collected 2014-10-09
GTATGAGATATGACTTCGTCAGTTGATTCGTCAGGTAGTGGTTCGTCAGTTGATTCGTCAGGTAGTGGTTCGTCAGTTGATTCGTCAGGTAGTGGTTCATCAGATCCTTCCATATAATTAATATTTATATTTTAATCTTAAGTCAAATTTATTTATATTCTATATTATATATGCCCCGTAAAGTCAAATCTAGTTCTAATCGTGTAAGGTTGAGGCGTGTTAGATCGACACCTTCCCTAAGAAATAGATCCAAAGTAGATAAGATACTAGATAATATTGCCAAATCGTTACCTAATAAGTTAAAGGGTAAGTCCAAGACACAGTCCAAGACAAAGTCTAAGGCACAGTCCAAGACAAAGTCTAAGGCACAGTCCAAGACAAAGTCTAAGGCACAGTCCAAGACAAAGTCTAAGGAGAGTATCAGTATTGATCGTAAAATTAAACAATTAGACACTAAGATTGCGAAATTACGTTTAAAACAATCACAAGATCATAAAATTGTCGCATTAGAAAGACAATTATCGAAACAAAAGCATGAGAAGAATATAGAAGAACATACGATATCTCTAGATTCCATTAAATACACATTAGACGAGTTAAAACCTACTGCTAAGAAGCATAATCTATCAACTGAATTTATGGATCAATTAAGTATGATAATACCCCGGCATCTTCAATTAGATGTTGTCTTTCGTAGTGATAAGAGAAAGGTATCAGGAAAATTGCTAAATAAGGTATCTTTTAAAACGGAGAAAGTAGCCAAGGGTGCCGATGGCGCGGTTTACAGATGTTCTTATAAAGACAATATAACGGCAATTAAGGTTATTAAAAGAGACTGGAATGAATACTCAAAGATCGTAGATCCACAAAAAATGATAGATGGATGGAAAGGACTTATGAAGGAAATATATTTGTTATCTACCTTTGCTAAGTTAGGTAAGGATACTCCTTTCCTACGATTTTACGACTACCTAATAGTAAATAATAATTTATTAATCATGATGGAGTTTTATCCAGGAAAAGAATTATTTGGTGTATATCGTAAACTAAACCCTAAAGATAAATTACAAACGTTTAAAACACTTATAGATGCGGTTTATCAGATGCATTCGTCTGATATAGTTCACACGGACCTTCATTTCGGTAATATATTGTATAAGAGTCCAACTGATATTAAGATTATAGATATGGGTAGATCTATATGTTATAATGATGAAGTTAAACATAAATTTTGTAATAAAGATAATAAAACAGAAATATATCCTTGGGCGCGTGGTTTTTCAAATCATCCCCAGATTGCTCCATGGCGGAAGAGACAATGTGATGGTAAAGGTTGTTCCAAAGAGGAATTAATGGCCGGAGATCTATGGTCTGTTTGTTATCCTTTTGCTAGTAACGAATTTAGAAAAGGACTCGAATCCTTATATGTATCTCCGCACCAGTGGAGCGGTAGAGAATTCCTTGACCTCTTACCAGATACATATGACGAAATATGTGAGAGTTTAGATTCATCGCATGTGATTGCAGGTTTACCAGATAAGATGACTGATCTGTATAATATTTCGGCGTAGTGATTTATCAATCTACCTCATCAATCGTGGGTCCCGCAGGTCCATCTTGAGGAGGAGGGACTGCCTCCTGGGCAGGAAATCCTTCTGATCCTTGACTCATTGCCTTCATCATAATGGGTTGGATTTGACCATTCAGTTCATTTAATTTAGTTTCATAGTCTGATTTAGACTTGTCCTCATCCAGCATCCATTCCTCGGCTTCAGTAAGAAGTCTTGTGACTGTTTCAATATCAGATGACTCTAGTTTTGATTTAACCTCCTCTTTTTCTATAGTTGACTTCGTTTGATACACGAGTGCTTCTAATTGATTCTTTGCTTCAATCTTCTCCTTCAATTCTAGGTCTTCCGAAGCAAATTGCTCTGCTTCTTTCACCATCTTCTCAATATCCTCTGCTGATAAGCGACCCTTGTCATTTGTGATTGTAATAGATTCCTTCTTACCGGTACCCTTTTCACATGCTTCGATATTCATAATACCATTCGCATCAATATCATAACTTACCTCAATCTGAGGAACACCTCGAGGAGCAGGTTTAATCCCCTCCAGCATGAAATTACCTAGTGAATTACAATCCTTCGTCATAGTTCTCTCTCCCTCAAATACCTGAATGTTAACGCCCGGTTGATTGTCTTCGTATGTTGAGAATGTTTGTGATTTCTTTGTAGGGATAGTTGTATTGCGGTCAATAATCTTAGTCATAACACCACCAGCAGTCTCTAGACCTAGGGACAAGGGTGCTACATCTAGTAAGAGGATATCATTTGTCTTGTCTTTCGAATTATCCGTATCGCTTAGGATATTTGCTTGGACGCAGGCGCCGTAAGCAACTGCTTCATCGGGATTGACTCGTTTATTTAGTTCTTTGCCATTGAAGAATGCTGATAGCATTTCCTGGATCTTAGGAATACGGGTAGATCCTCCTACTAGGACGATCTCATCCACTTGATTCTTGGAACACCCCGCATCCTGGAGCACCTTAGCAACGGGTTGAATACACTTCTGAAATAGATTCATACATAACGATTCAAACTTGGCTCTAGTAATGTTAGTAAAAAAATCTACACCTTCATAGAATGAATCAATCTCTATACTTGCTGTTGCGGAACTAGATAAGGTCCTCTTTGCTTTCTCACACGCTGTCTTTAGTCTCCTAACAGCACGCTTATTATCACTAATATCTAATCTATGTTTTCTTTTAAACTCTGCCATGAAATGTTGCATCATAAGATGATCAAAGTCTTCACCTCCCAGATGAGTGTCACCCGCCGTCGAACGAACCTCAAAAATCCCATCATCAATATTTAGTAGCGATACATCAAATGTTCCGCCACCTAGATCAAAAATAAGAACATTCTGTTCCTTGGATTCATTATCTAGGCCATACGCAATGGCTGCGGCAGTCGGTTCATTAATAATCCGTAGGACGTTTAGTCCAGCAATTGCTCCGGCATCCTTAGTTGCCTGACGCTGACCATCATTAAAGTATGCCGGTACAGTAACTACTGCGTCCGTAATGTCTTCTCCTAGGTACGCTTCGGCAGTCTCTTTCATTTTAATGAGGATCATTGATGATATCTCTTCTGGATGAAATGTTTTTGTTTCATCTTTGTATTCCACCTCAATAATAGGTTTATTATGACCATCATCCTTGACTGTAAATGGAAATCCTTGAATCTCCTGCTGGATGACAGGATCATTAAAATCACGACCAATTAGACGCTTCGCATCATACACCGTATTCGATGGATTCATTGCTGCTTGATTCTTTGCTCCGTCACCAATAATCCTCTCATCATTAGAAAAAGCAACGTAACTAGGAGTTGTCCTATTACCTTGGTCGTTAGCAATGATTTCACAACGATTATCTCTCCATACTCCTACGCATGAATAAGTTGTTCCTAAATCAATTCCAATTGCTACCATATTATATATAATCTGAACGCTATTATCTTAAGTATTTTTTATCTACTAATCTAATTGGTTTATATTTTTCATCAATGTCTTTTTTGAGTAAAGAAAAGATATCATTTAATTGTTTTTCATATTGAGGTTTGATACTTGTTTCTATCATTTTAATAAACTTTCGATTCACTTCAATCGGTTCGCACAATTGATCCATTTGATATAGTACAATAAAAGATAACTTAAGGAATCAAATTTAATAGAAATATATGAGTGATGACGGATACGAATATGAAGCAGACGACGAAAATTCTAAGAAGAATATAAATATAAAGTATGGTGGAAACATGGATGTAAACGCTATATTATATAATTATTGTCATCGTGAAGTACGTAATCTATATATCAAATTTGATGAGATGTTTAATAATAAGAAGGAAGAGTTATTAAAATATTTTACTATTGATGTTAACGATTTTAAGAAAGAGATTATAGAAAATGTATTTGATACTATTAAACCACTAATAAATATTACAAATATAGTAATGGATACAATAAGTGATAAAATAGATGTTATTAGTGGTCTCTGCCATACTAATGATGATAAGATGAATATTATAATATCTAGAATTGATGATATAGAGGAAGCAATAATAGTAGTATCGGATAATATAGATGAAAACTATGACTTAATTAAAAACCAACAATCTACTATTGTACTCAACCTTGAATCTATAAATGATAGATTAATTATAAATAATATAAAAGACCCTAAAAATAACGATATTTTACAATATTTTGATGCCCGTTAATTTATAATTGAATATCCCTAAAAAATCCATCCGGTCCCTTAAATAATTTATTAATAAACGTTTCTCTAGTAATAACCTGTTTACCCTGTTTACCCTGTTTACCCTGTTTGCCCTGTTTATCCTGTTTACCCTGTTTACCATTCACTTTTGTGTGCCATATATTGATGAATGCATTGAAAACATGAGCATTATAAACTAATTTAAACTCCACTTTCATTAACTTCTTGATTTGTTGCTTAGTCAAGTGTTCTTTTTTTTGACCGGAACTGTATTTATTGAATAGGCGTACATGCTTATTCTTTTTATTCTTTGTTTTCATATAATTATTATATATATATATATATAAAAGATGAGTAGGAAAGTGCGTAGGAAATCGACCTTGCGTAGAAAGAAATCAACCTTGCGTAGATCAACCTTGCGTAGATCAACCTTGCGTAGAAAGAAATCAACCTTGCGCAGAAAGAAATCAACCTTGCGTAGAAAGAAATCAACCTTGCGTAGAAAGAAATCAACCTTGCGTAAATCAACCTTGCGTAGAAAGAAATCAACCTTGCGCAGAAAGAATAATTTTAAAAGGGGGGGCGCCGACGATGCCAGTCCATCTCTAGTTCCATCCCAAGTTCCACCGCCGAAATTTGACAAGTTGGCCGCGGCCAAGCGCGGTCTCTACGGCACCTTCATTGGCATGCATGGTGGTCCGGTAGGTGCGGCGGTGGGACTAGGACTAGGGATCGGAGCGCCGGCGGCGGTCCGGTACGTCAGGCGTAAGTATAAAAAAACACCGGACGACGCGTAAATAGAAGCAAAATCCCTTATAAGTTAACTATTTTTCATATTTATTTTTATATATATATATATATAAAAGATGAGTAGAAGTATTCGTAGAAATTATAGAAGGAAAGGTAGGAAAATATGTAAACGAACGAGACATAAGAAAATGAGTGGTGGGGTCTCCTCGCGCTTGGTGTCGCCCCGCCAATGGAAAAACCACTTCGGGGTCCAACCATTGTCAGGAGATGATGCAATGTCTTACACCGTCCAGTTGCGTGCCGCAAGGGGCTACCCGGAGAAGGATGTGAAACTGATTTGTCCCATTTGCGAACACGTTGGTTTCTACTATAGGATCTCTATCGTCAAATCGTACCGCGGGTCGGCGAGCAGCAAAAAGTGGCGAACGGGTGCTATGGGGGTGACGGGGACGGGGGCGGGACTCGTAGGGGCAAGCATCGCTGGGTGGCAACCAGCGACGGCCGCCCTCGGTGCGACGATAAGCACCCTCGGGGCGGGGGCCGCTCTCCCACTCGCTGCTGCGGGCAGTGTGGTTGGCGCCGCCCTCCTCCTCAAGAGTGGGAAATTTATTCATTCATATAGATGTGAGAGATGTACTTATGAATTTAATTTTGGACAGAACGATAACATTTATCCGTCGGAAGATTCAACAGATCTAAGCAGTTGGTAGGAGATAGAAAGGTGCTGAATTTCTTGACTGAATTTCACTCTTATATAAATCGAGGACCTGTGGAGCACGAGATCAATCCATCTAGAACTATTATTCTATCATATTCTACAAATTTATTTACAAATTTATTTTATTTGTAGTAATATAATGCCTATTGATTTTAATGAATGCTTATACCTGAATGGTGAAAAAGATAATGCGTCTTCTATGTTAAAGGAATGTATTAATGGTAACGATGACTTAGCGTGGCCGTGCTCTGATAGGATTGAGATTGATAATGATATCTTATCTCACACAACAGAAAGACCCAGTGGCGATAATGTAGGAGGTAATTTATTTCATTCATTAAATAGTAAAATTGAAAGTCATAAAAAAGATAACATCCTAGAAGATCATGATTCTAATGTAGAAGGATTCACTAATATGGGTGCCAATTATGTGAGACCCGGTCGCCTACCTGATGGATATTTTAAATGTCCTAAAACTGGTAAAATTAAACAAGTATGTCAGAATTGTAAATATAATCAGAAGACCTACGGTAAATCTAAAGAATTTAATGAAGCCGATCCGTGCTTCCCTAATCGAGGTGTATATGATGGTATCGATAATAGCGGAAAAATTAAATGTACCTGTGGTCAGCGAGGTGAATACTGTAATGAAATGTTTAATGCACAAGGAGGAATGTTTGCTGACAATGTATTCGTTATGAATGTAGGAGACTTTGGTTCACTCGGCAACCTATCCGCATATTAAAATAAAAAATCTAATCTAATCTAATCTTACACAATTATTAATTCACAGTTATTAATTCACAGTTATTAATTCACTTCATTTACCATCCATTACCCTCCATCTCTTCATTGAGTGATTCCTCAAACATCTGGTCCTCAAGATTGTCTGACACGCTCTCTACCGATTCATTCACGGGTGCTTGCTCCCCGAAGAGGTGACGCAGGTTGGATTCAATAACATCTTCTGCGTTGCGAAGTGTCTCGTATGTATCCTTGGTCTCAACTGTTACGAAGTAGTAGACGAATTCATCTGCTTTACCGTCGGTTCCACGGATGTTTCGGTAGTTAACTTTCCCTTTAACCTCCGAATGAGACTTGACATTGATGCGTGTCTTAGACGCATTATCCTTATCCTGGTCACGGTTAACGATCTCATTAACCATGTTCTGAAGTGTGGTGCCAGACTTTCCAATGATGCGACCAATCTTATGGGTCTCAAGTGAGGTGCGGAAGCACTTGGTTAGTCGTTTGGTAACGGGTTTCTTTGTCATCTTATCCTTCTTATGATCCACTACTCGCCCCGATGTAAAGATCGTCTCGAATGCTAGAACGGACTTCCGAATTTCAGCGTACATGGTGGTCTCCTCCGTATCAATCGTAGCAAAGACTTGGTCTCCTTTGACATTAATGTTAAGTCTCACTTTGGGTGGGGTCCCCTCTGTCCCTTCCGTAAGGTGATTCTTACACCAGTTCTTGATTCCGAAACTCGAGACTCGCTTTACATTCGAACCACCTCGTCCCACGAATGATGAAATCTTGTCGGGAGTCAAAGATTTCAGTAGGACATCTTGTCCTTCCTCCTCTACCTCCTCTACCTCTTCTGCCTCCTCTACCTCCTCTGCCTCCTCTACCTCTTCTGCCTCCTCTACCTCCTCAACGCTACCGTCATCAGATCCTCCACGTAGACGAAGGACCAGATGAAGTGTTGATTCCTTCTGAATGTTGTAGTCAGCAAGAGTGCGCCCATCTTCCAGTTGCTTCCCGGCAAAGATGAGACGTTGCTGATCTGGAGGAATTCCCTCCTTGTCTTGGATCTTGGCCTTCACGTTCTCGATAGAATCTGATCCCTCTACCTCCAGAGTGATAGTCTTCCCCGTAAGAGTCTTCACGAAAATCTGCATTATTATGAGTGTTGAAAGTGTTCTTTTGTTTGTTTAGTTTGTGAGTTTGTTGTTTAGGTTGTGAGTTAGTTGTGAGTTGTTTGGTTGGTGTTGCTTAATCATAATTAAAATCAAATTTTTAAGTATTTTGTAGCAGAGGTACATAATCTATCCATTATCTTTCATTAAAAGAATACACAAGTTTAATTTAATTAATTAATATGTATGCATGTATCAGACTCACCGTAGATCAATGGGCAAAGAGTAACAATGGGCAAGAGTATCAATGGGCAAAGAGTAACAATGGGCAAAGAGTAACAATGGGCAAAGAGTAATTAAGTTAAGTTAAGTTAAATTAAATTAAATGAATATAATAGAATGGATCATCCAAAGATATCTATTACAGAACCATCTATTCGGGACTTTGTTGATATACTAGAAGTAAGAAAATATTTAGTAGAGCATCCGAACTTATTGCTAATGTTTGAAATCCTAATGAATCACATTGAAGATTACATACAATTAAAAGAAGAATCTATTAATGATACAGTTAAATCATCACACCTATAACAGTTGTTAAAATTTGATTCTATCTATACTTAAGGTTATACCATCATAGTAATATGTAATGGTATGGTAAGCCCGAATGGCGCAATTGGATAGCGCATCAGACTTCTAATCTGGGGGTTCTGGGTTCAAGTCCCAGTTCGGGCTAAAGAGTTGTTGGCTTAACCAACACGGTCCTATGGATCGTTATAGTGGTTCTTGTAGCTCAGTTGGTTAGAGCGCTGGTCTTATGAGCCGGAGGTCGCGGGTTCAAACCCCGCCGAGAATATTGCCTACTTAGCTCAGTTGGTAGAGCGCAAGACTTTTAATCTTGTGGCCGTGGGTTCAAGTCCCACAGTAGGCATAGAGTTGTTGGCTTAACCAACATATTTCTTCTTAGCTCAGTTGGCAGAGCACTCGGCTGTTAACCGATAGGTCGCTGGTTCGAGCCCAGCAGAGGGAGTAAGAGTAGTTGGCTTAAGCAACTCGGTAAGGAAAAGTATCTTATCGTTATAGTTTTGATTTTTAGCATGAGTTCCCGAGTCTGGTCAAAGGGGTTAGACTTAAGATCTAATGCGATCGCTTCGTGGGTTCAAATCCCACCTCATGCATAAGGAGAAAAAGTATCTCCTGCGCAGACGCGCTAATCCCATATAGTCTAGATGGTTAGGATAGCTGGTTTTCACCCAGTCGACCCGGGTTCAAGTCCCGGTGTGGGAATTTTTTTTGTTTAAGCATGGATGGCCGAGCGGTCTAAGGCGCCAGACTCAAGTTCTGGTGGACGTAAGTCCTCGTGGGTTCGAATCCCACTTCATGCATTATTAAGTCCCTATAGCTCAGTTGGTTAGAGCGTATCCTTTGTAAGGATAAGGTCATGAGTTCGAATCTCATTGGAGGCTTTCCCTCGATATAGCTCAGTTGGTAGAGCGGAGGACTGTAGTTCCTTAGGTCACTGGTTCGAGTCCGGTTGTCGAGATATTTGCTATTTGCCATTTGCTATTTGCTATTTGCTATTTGCTATTTGCTATTTGCTATCGTGTCCGAGTGGTTAAGGAGATAGACTTGAAATCTATTGGTTAAACTACGTTCCTAGCGCAGGTTCGAATCCTGTCGATAGCGTATTGGTTCCGTGGTGAAGCGGTTATCACTGCAGACTTTGAATCTGCCATCCCGGGTTCGAATCCCGGCGGAACCTTATTCATCTATTCCTCTTACTATACTTTTTTCTTCTTGTTTTCCCTCCACCTCTAGTTAGTCCCTTCTTCTTCTTCCCCTTCTTCTTCAAAACCTTTCCTAGTTGCTTCATCCTGGTTCTATTACGTTTATGTTTTGAGGAAACTGAATCTAGACGCGCTGCTAGTTCTTTACTTTTTTCTTCCGATATAGTTGGAGTAGATCCTAGTGAAGAATACACCTTAAATGGTGTAGCGCCCTTCTTCGTCTTCTTCTTTTGCTTCGGTCTAGGAGTTTTTTTTAATTTAGATGGTTTCATATACTAGTGCATATATAATAATTTTAATATGTTTATATATACATGAAGAGGACTAAAAAATCTAGGAGGACTAAGTCTAAAAGGATTAAATCTAAAAGGATTAGATCTAGAAAAAGGATTAGATCTAGAAAAAGGATTAGATCTAGAAAAACACGGTTAAAGAAAATACAAACAGGGGGTCGCCCCTCCCCTCCCTTAAGATTTTATCTAACATATATGAAACTAAGTCAGTGGTATTTTCTTGAGTTGTTAAAGAAGGGGGGTGGTGGAGCAGTTTTTAAAGTGGTTGATACGAAAAGTGGTTATGGAGTATTTGGGAGTCCAGGAGTATACCGTGTTATCGTTAAATCCCTCGAGGCAACTGATGGAGTCGTACCAGAAACGCCTATCGTCAATAAATACAAAAAGAACTCTATAGTGGATATAGACACAGTCCAAGTCAAAGGTGGAGATGTGCGAGGTCGTATCAAGTCAAACATAATAGGTTTGCACCGTTTGCACCGTGGATGGATATCGTTGAAAAAGGATTTAGTGGTAGGACCACCTCAGAATATTGTTGCTTTAAAGGTTCAGGTACCAGGTGACAAAGATGGAAGTCGCGTGCATGAGGACAAGTGGTTCACTTATAAAGAATTACTAACACTTGCACTAGTTCGAGATCAACTGGATTTTTCACATATGAGTAGATTTTTAGAAGGGCATGATTTTACCAATAATATAAGCGTGTTTCACATCCAAATGAAACTATATGATGGAGAATTGACAGGACTCATGGATACAGGGGACTATGACGATGATACCTGTATTAGTTTATTAACAAACATATCCAATGCTCTAAATTTTATGCATACGGAACTCGATCTAGCACACGGTGATTTAAAATCCGATAATATTCTCTTAGAAAGAACTGCTCCACGCTCCTATCGTGCAGTATTGGCGGATTTTGGTATGTGCGTGCTCAACAATGGCGGGGAGGATAAGTATTATATGCAGAATGCCATCCAACTGATATCCATCCCACCACCCGAAAGTTTTAACCTCCAAGGATATAATATTGAGATAGAGAGACAATTCAAGGGTTCCCCCTTTAAACCTGACATATGGATATTTGGATGTATATCCCTTGAATTGTATATGAACAGGGTGAAGGGTCTGGGAAAGTTTGTGACCGGTGTCCCGCCAAGTGACCCTGTCCAGGGTCTACGGGACCGTTTTAGAATGTCTTTAACTATGGGACAACGGGCAGACCAGAAGTACTTGCGGGATAATGGATGGGAAGAAGCGACTGATACCGTCACCGGTAATAAATACTACTACAACGAAGGCAGTGGGGAATCAACCTGGGATCGCCCGAAGATACCAATGGACTCTAATTATAGAAAGTTCTTCACTAAGGGTGGTTTTGTCAAGACTTCGTATGATGAAACGTTCGATGAGTTGCCTGAAATTATTCAAAGGTGCTTCCGTGTGAATACAGATGATCGACCGCTTATGCTCGATATTCATGGGGTTCTGAATGGACTAGGGGCAGAGGGCGGAGGGACGTTGCGGGGGGGGGCACCACGCCCACCGCGCCCTCCAGCAGTGCCCCTCCCGAGCAAGAAGATCATTGTCGAAATGTATAATAAAGTGCTGTCCCGTCACGGAACAAATGCCGCCTTATGTATATCTAATATTAGATATGTTACTGATATAGGCAAATTGAAGGAGGTTGGTTTATCATCATCTATCTTTTCTGGGAGCGCTTTTGAAGCAATTAAAGGGTTCGCATGCAACAGTGTCGATTCATCCTATAAGCGGGGAGGTACCACACACTACAGTTTCATTATCCGTAATACCACACAACAATGTGAAAGTATTCCGATAAGATATAGTGATCTGGAAACATTTAATAAGCAGGTCGGATTGTTGGGGGATGAACCAGGATTTCCCCGCAGGATTTTGTCCAATTGGGTCCCCTGGTTCAACTATAGTGACTCCACAAAAACGAAGAAATTAACGGAGTGGTTTAACGGAATACATACGTTAATAAAAAGTATCGACCAAACCAGTCACGCGTCTCTATATAGTAAAATTACGTCTCTATATTTTACTAGATTTGAGTTTGATTTATCACAATTATAATAATTTTATATATGCTTATATATACATGAAGAGAACTAAAAAATCTAGGAGAATTAAATCTAAGAGGATTAAATCTAGGAGGACTAAGTCTAAAAGGATTAAATCTAAAAGGATTAGATCTAGAAAAAGGATTAGATCTAGAAAAAGGATTAGATTAAAGAAAATACAAACAGGCGGTATCCCCAACTACCCCATAAGATTTTATCTAAGATATATGAAACTAAGTCAGTTTTATTCCCCTGAGTTGATAAAGAAGGATACTAATGAAGAAGTTTTTAAAGTGATTGATATTAAACGTGGTTATGGAGTATTTGGGCGTAGTGGAGTATATCTAGTTAATGCTAAATCCCTCGAGGTAACTGAAGGACCCGAATCTAGCAAGGTCATCCATACATTCAAACAGTACATTTTAGTGGATATAGACCAGGTGAAACCAGGTGGTAGTGGAGGATTTGTTGCTCGTATCAAGTTACCACAAATAGATATAGGTACGGACTATGGATGGATATCGTTGAAAAAGGATTTAGTGGAAGGACCAGTTAAGAATATTGTTGCTTTAAGGGTTCGGAGACTAAGTGACAAAAAAATACATATAGTGGATGAGGATAAGAAGCGCATTTATAAAGAATTACTAACACTTGCACTAGTTCGAGATGAACGGGATTTTTCACATATGATTAGGTTAATAGAAGGGCGTGATCTTACTGAAAATGGCAATAATGAAAGCGTGTTTCACATCCAAATGAAACTATATGATGGAACATTGAAAGGACTCATGGATACAGGGGGATATGACAATAATACCTGTATTAGATTATTAACAAACATATCCAATGCTCTAAAGTTTCTGCATACTGAACTCAGTCTAGCACACGGTGATTTAAAATCCCATAATATTTTATTAGAAAGAACTGATCAGTCCTATCGAGCAGTATTGGCAGAGTTAGGGAAGTGCGTGTTCAAAGACGTGCGGGGGACCCCGGTGTATAGAATGGCGGATGCCATCAACACGATAACCATCCCACCACCCGAAAGTTTTGACACCTCTGGAAATGACCTTAAAGTCCTTCAAGCGTTTAAGGGGGACCCCTTTAAAACTGACATATGGATCTTTGGATGTATATCCCTTGAATTGTATATGAACAAGGGTCAACCAAATGAAGGTGAGGGACAGTTTGTGACCGGGGTTAATAGTACTAGCATGGAATCTGATACAAATTATGATCCAAATGATCTAAATGATCCACGAAACCGTTATAGAATGTCTTTAACTATGGGGAACCTGGCAAACACACTATTCGACAAACAGGGGACCACACTAATAGAAGATTATGTTATGTATTCCACAGACCCTACCTATACGGAGTATGAGCGTACTTTCAGTATTTTGCCAGCAATTATTAAAAAGTGCTTCCATGTGAATGCATCTGATCGACCGCTTATGGTCGATATTCATCTGGGTCTGATTAACCTAGCAGCGAGTTCCGGGACGTTGCGAGGGGGGGGACCGCGTCCACCCGATGTGCGCCACATCATCCCGAGCAAACCTATCATTGCACTAATGTATGCTAAGGTGGAAGAAAGTATATTCCCAGATACCGCCTTATGTATATCTAATATTAAATATGTTACAAATATTGAAAAATTGATTAGATCAGGTTTATCATCAGAAATCTTTTCTGTGAGCGCTTTTAATCATATTAATAGGTTCGCATGCATCAAAGTCGATTCATCCTATAAGCGGGGAGGTACCACACACTACAGTTTCATTATTCAAGGCATGGTGGTAAATTCATCGAAGTCACACCGATGTGAAAGTATTCCGATAAGATATAGTGATCTGGAAACATTTAATGAGCAGGTCGGATTGTTGACGGAGGGTAAACCAGGATTTCCCCGTCGGAAATTGTCCAACATCATCCCCTGGTTCAACTATAGTGATGCCTCAAAAACGAAGAAATTAGCGGAGTGGTTTAACGAAATATATCAGTTAATAAAACTGATCGGCACTAAAATTGACCTGCCTCTATATAGTAATATTACGTCTCTATTTTTTAATACATTTGAGTTTGATTTATCACAATTAGAATAATTAGAACAATTTTTTTATAGGTAGTTAATATATGGAAGGTGTTACTAATACTGTTTCTGAAACTGCCAGTAGTGGAGTAAATGTAGTTAAGGGCGCTACCGATGATATTATTCAATTACAATTCTATAAGAACCCTGTATTCATTGTATTCGTATTATATATAGTCATTATATTTGGTTCATATTATGCTATGAATAATACTATGAAAAATAGATATGTTTTTTCAAATAAATTTAGAGATGATGCTAATGATATCCATTGGTTTGATATTATATCATATCCTCATAGTTTTGGTATGAAAGGGGCACTAGGTAGTCCTATAATATTATACATATTACTAGGGACATTACTAACGGTGAACATGATTGATCCTCTTCAGAAACGGAATCAAGCATACTTCTATTCTGTAATGTTTAGTTTCCTATTTATATTAGTTATGTTTGTGATTCACATAATTGTATTTCATTTTATAATTGATCCTAAGAAAGTTAAAATTGATCTTACATTAGGTGATCCAGATAACGTAGAAAAAACATATGGGTCATTCTATCGTACGCAGTGGTTACTGCTAATAGTATTCTCCCCTATAATTATATCGATTATTGTTTATGTTACTAGGAAACTAGGTAGTGCGACTCAAAATAAGTTGTAATCAATAGGTCCAAATTTAATAGGAGGTCCGTTAATCTTATCTTTTATCGTCAGTTTCACATCATAATACGGTGAAAATACCGTATATCCACTTATAATAGTGCCTGTTTCATAGTTATAAATATATTCTACGGGACTATTCCATTTTGAATCGGTGAATGGAATTGTTTCATTAAAGTAATCAATTGATTCTATATTTTTCAGTTGTTCTTTCCTCTTACGCTTCCTCGATACATCGTACTTACAGAAGTTACACTGGCACCCTACTATATATTTTCTATTCTTGTACAACGTATTGAATGGTAAGTGTAATAAATGAATATTATTCTGTTGTGCATAGAATAATTGTTTACTTCGTGTAAGAGATAACTGATACCATGAGGGCACTTTAGCCGTTAGAGGGATATAGGTCCTCCAGAAGTTCCGCATACACATAATATAAATTTTATTTCTTAGTTGAGGTGGTAATAGATTAATATTATATTCTAAAAGGTCTGTAGCGTTGAGAAAAAGATATCTTTTTTTAGACTGTTCTAAACATTTTTTCATTATTCTTATTATATATTACTATGGATAGATTATTTAGAATTACTAAACATAATTATCAAATTTATATATAATGAATACATATAATGCGACCTAATAGAAGAAGTGTTCGTAAAAGTAATCGTAAGCGTAGAAGGTCTAGCAGAGGAAGCAAAAAAAAAGATAAGATTAATCTAAAGAAATATATTGTTCTAAAACAAAAGGAAGTCAATTTATTATATGATATCACTAAGAAGACTATTGATCTATTAGATAAACATAATATCAAGTACTGGGCAACAGATGGAACACTACTAGGTATTAAGCGTAGTAAAGGCTTCATTCCATGGGATGATGATGTAGACATAGGTATTGATATAAAAGATAAACAAAAACTAAGGTCATTAAAAGATGACTTTAAGCAGAAGGAATTAGATTTAGTGGGAGTAGGGAAATATATGAAAGTGAAAACACCTAAGACAAAGAATGTATGGATCGATGTATTTATTCTGACTGGAGGTGCATGGCCCCAAGATCATTTTAAGCATCTGAAATTTAAGCCGGGT
>Ga0307986_10001770_pt1 | contig 15627 bp, 18 predicted proteins | sample EllFjometageno82_FD_203170 | JGI IMG/M metagenome (GOLD analysis project Ga0307986, IMG submission 203170) | Marine microbial communities from Ellis Fjord, Antarctic Ocean - #82 | ecosystem: Environmental > Aquatic > Marine > Unclassified | place: Southern Ocean | collected 2014-10-09
TCTTAAAGAATGTTTTCTTACCTTTGAAATCAGAATTTCTACTATCATCTTTCTTAAAGAATGTTTTCTTACCTTTGAAATCAGAATTTCTACTATCATCTTTCTTAAAGAATGTTTTCTTACCTTTGAAATCAGAATTTCTACTATCATCTTTCTTAAAGAATGTTTTCTTACCTTTAAAACTTGTTTTTTTCTCATCTCTAAAATTTCTTTTTTTATTAAATGAAGTTTTGCTTTTTCTATTTCCTTTAAAGTTTCCTTTAGAAGAGCTTTTTATTGGTTTAAAATTTGGATCAATTAATCTACTAATAGAATTCCACATTGATCTATCACTTGGTGTAAGAAACGTTAAAGCCGAACCTTCTTTTCCTGCTCGCCCTGTTCTACCAATTCTATGAACATAATCTTCAGGTACCTGTGGTAAATCATAATTAATTACATGTTGTATTAATGGAATATCTAATCCACGTGCCGCAACATCAGTTGCGATTAAAATTCTAGTATTTCCATTTCTAAATCCAGTAATTACTCGGTCTCTTTTGCTTTGTCTCAAGTTTCCATGAATTGCATCGGCTTTGTGTCCATCATCTTTTAATCGTTTAACAATTTTATCGGCACCATGTTTTGTTTTAACAAAAACTAAAATAGATCCACTTCTTTCAACTAATTGATTTATTAATTCACTATATTTTTTATCCTGAGTAACTTCAAAAGTTTCTTGTTTAATTTTTTCAATTGGACTTGATAATGATCCAACAGATATTCTCTCAGGGTTATTTAAATATTTTTGAGAGATTCTTAAAATATTATCTGGCAATGTTGCTGAAAATAATAAAGTTTGATGCTCTTTTGGAATAAATTTTAAGATTAATTCTATTTGAGGTGTAAAACCCATATCTAACATTCTGTCTGTCTCATCAAGTACTAAATAGTTTACTTTTGATAGATTTAAGCTTTTTCTTTGTAAGTGATCGTTAATTCTTCCCGGGGTACCAACTATAATTCTTGCTCGATTATTTAATTTTCTTAGTTGTTTTTGCATGCTTTCTCCACCTATAAGAAGGGCATTTCCAATTCCAATTTCTCTAACATTTAATTTTAAAACAGCTTGCATTACTTGAGTTGCTAGCTCCCTTGTTGGACAAACAATTAAAGCCATTGCTTGCTTGTCTTTAATTAGCTTATTAATCATTGGAATAGTAAAAGCTAAAGTTTTACCTGTTCCTGTTTGAGCCGTTCCTAGAATATCCCTACCACTTAGACTTACTGGTATGGATTGACTTTGAATTGGTGTTGGTGTTTTAAAATCAGCAAGTTGGATTGATTTTTTAAGCTTATTTTCAATTAAAAGATCATCAAAGGTATTCATTTTGGATTTATATGTAGAATTTGAGAGATCGATATAGGTTTTTTCAACAAATACAACCAATGTTTATATTAAGATATTGAGTGTATATTTAAAATCAGATAAAATATGTCAATAATGCTTTCGTATATACTACCTTTTATAGTTCTAATCTTAGTCGTGGTTTTTATCCATGAATATGGCCATTATTATTTTGCAAAACGTTATGGTGTTGGAGTTACTGACTTTTCCATTGGTTTTGGTAAAGAAATTTTTGGATGGAATGATAAATCGGGAACACGCTGGAAAATATGCTGGATACCTCTTGGAGGATATGTAAAATTTTTTGGTGATAGAAACGTATATTCGCAGGCAGATCATAAGGAAATATTAGAAAAATATAGCAAAGAAGAACAAAAAAAACTGTTTACACTAAAACCATTATATCAAAGAGCACTAATTGTCTTTGGCGGCCCTTTAGCTAACTTTTTACTAGCATTGATTATATTTTTTTCAATTTACACATTTATTGGAAAAGATTTTACCCCAGCTGTTATTAATGAAGTTCAAAAAGATAGTCCTGCAATGGTTGGTGGCCTTAAAAAAGGTGATATCATTTTAGAAATTGACAAAAATGAGGTTAAAAGCATCATGGAAGTCTCTAAGTTTATCATAATGTCTACTGATAAAATTATAGATTTTAAAGTTAAGCGTTCTTATGATGAAATTCTACTAAAGATTAAACCAAATATTGTATTAAGTGAGGATAACTTCGGAAATCAAGTTAATAAAAGAATGGTAGGCATTAAGCTAGGTGCATATAACAATGAAATAAATCACATAAAATTGGGTCCAGCCCAGTCATTATTGCAAGCTGCTAATGAGGTTTATTATGTGAGTATTTCTAGCCTAAAATATATTGGTGCAATGATTGCAGGGAAAGCTGACACTTCACAATTGGGTGGCCCCATAAGAATAGCTAAAATTTCAGGTCAAGTTGCTGATGTAGGCTTGTTAGCCTTTATTAGTATGATGGCATACATTTCTATAAGCCTTGGATTAATTAATTTATTCCCAATTCCAATGTTAGATGGTGGTCATTTGATGTTTTATGCATTTGAAAAAGTTTTAGGTCGACCGTTATCTCAAAAAAAGCAGGAAGGTTTTTTTCGAATCGGGATGTTTTTATTGATATCTTTGATGTTTTTTACCACCTTTAATGACCTAAAAGACCTTGGTTTATTTAAATAATTAAAGTTAATAACAATTAAAAAAACCCTTTAAAATCAACATTAATTTAATATTATACAACATATTGTATGATTATTTTATCTACCTACTAAAAAAAAGCTTGATTTATAAGGGTTATTTTGAAAGATAGAAAATAACCAATTAACCGGAGCTAAAATGAACAAAAAACAATTAATTGTTAAACTTTCAGGATCTTTAAACTTAAGTAAAGCTGATGCTGAAAGAACTTTTGATACTATTACCAACACTATTTTAGATGCTTTAAAAGGTGACGATTCAGTGAAAATTGCTGGATTTGGTACATATAAAGTAGCTAAAAGAAAAGCAAGAGTTGGACGAAATCCTAGAACTGGTGAGCAAATTCAAATTGCTGCATCACAAAAGGTTAAATTTTTACCAGCAAAAGCTTTAAAAGAAGTATTCAATAAGTAACACTTTCTTTAACAGTCTTAATGTATTTCAATAATCATTAAGGCTGTTTCCATTAGTGAATGAAGCCTGATAAATGGTGTTCATTTTAATACTCGTTTTCTTCCCAAATTTTTTTGTAGTCAATAAATGGTGACAATCCATAACTAGAATTTACATTTGTAAGATGCAATGAAAGACTTTTTAGTGGTGAGATACAAAATTCTCTTGAATAGATTTCATTAAGATGTTTTTCGAAAGGATCATTTCTATCTAAACAAGTATTATAAAAATTATCCCAATATTTATCTAATAATGACTTTGTAGTCATTAATGTACATAAAGTTTGATTAATTGTTCTCCAATGTCTTTTGTTTCCAATTAGAATATTAGTTTTTTCATTGCTCATGTAAAGGTAAGGATAATCAGCAGGACACATAAAGATATCCTTATTCACCTGTGAAGCTATTCTCTCATATGATGCAATCATCTCTTCCATCATAGGTTCAAAATGTAAGTAATCATCTTCTACAAAAAAAACCAAATCTTTACCATGTTCTTTGCCTAATTCAAAAGATTGAAGCAAGCTTGCTAAATTTGAAAAAGTTTGGTTATTCTTTTGTTGTTTGATCTTATCTTCATACTTTTCATGTTTTAAATGAGTAATACTCATATCTAAATTGCTATTATTTACTAGTTTTCTAATTTTATTTAAATTTTCCTCTTTAGATTTGTCATCAACAATTATTGTCTTGAATTTAATATTTGGATATTTGTTTTTAGAAAAATTAATTGATTTAATAAGTGAATTTAAAGATCTTAATGAATACTCAATTTTTGGTTTTTCAAATAATCTTTTTTTGTTTTGGTCCCATATCTCTATATCAGTATTAGTTCTTAATATAATTAGTACAGAATTAACTTTTTTAGTAATTTTTACCTCACCTAATGGCAAAACAATTGATTTTTCATTTATGAATGAAAGATCTTCATTTAATTCTTTGTCTAAAGTAGGTGAAACAAAATTATTTTGATCAATAATTTCATAACCAAGTAATCTTGCTATTTTTATGAAGAATTTTTTCATTTTAATTATTCGTTCAATTTAGAGTTTCATCAATTGCATATCCCAAACGATCTTGACCCCAAAAAATTTTATTATTTACAACAAATGTAGGGGCTCCGAAGATTTCTTTATCATAAGCCTGTTTGGTTAGCAGTTTAAGGTCATCTTTAGTTTTTTTATTTTTAATTCCATCTAAAAAAAAATTTCTATCAATTTTTAACTGATCTAAAATAAAATTAATATTTTCTTGTTTTGACATATCTTTATTATCAACCCAGTAGGAATCAAAAATTTTATTTATATAGTCATACTTTAAATCTTTTTTTATTAACAAGTAACCTCTCATAATATTAAGAGAATTAATTGGAAAATTATCGTTCCATTGAAATTTTATATCATTTTTTTTTGAGACCAAATCACAATCATTTTTCATGTTAATCATTTTAAACTTATTAAAAGCAGGAGCGGTAATACCCGCTAGATTATGCAGACCACCTAGCAAAATAGGCATATAATTAAATAAAATTTTTTTATCTGCATGAAATTTTTTAATTTTGTTATGAGCAATAAATGCATATGGACTTATTACATCAAAATAAAAATCTATTGATTTACTCATAGAGACTTATTCTTTTTGCATAGAATAATCTTATTACCCAATATATAAATATTCCAATTGGACCAATTAAATAAGTGACTATAAGTGGCAACGATACAAGAAATTTATTCATACGAAACATTTGAGAGTCTTTAACAATCCAGCCACCACAAAATAAATTTATTGCTAAAAAATGAACCCATAGCAAAATTAGAAATGATTGGTTTTCAACTAGACTTAGAATTTCTTCAAATCCTAAATAAAGTTTAAAATTTTTTAAAAAATTATAGCCACCTAAATATGCAACATAAAGTAAATAAATATATGCCAAACTTAGAATGAACATAGGGAAAATTGAAGTAATAAAAACTCTACTAATGTGTGATTGTGGAAAAACAATTAACATAAACCAAAAGGGTAAAATGCCTAGATTTAACCAGAGGTAAATCATTTCCAAAGTCAAGAATGTATAAATTTGCTCGATCATTTATCAGTATATTATATTACAAGATATCATGATTCCTATGAGAAATAGAAAAAAAACTTTAGAAGTTACAATAGAAGAAATGCGAAATTTTTCATTTGCCTACATTGAAAAGTACGCACCTTCAAAACAACAATTAAAAACCTATCTTTTAAAGAAATATCTCAAAGCAAAAGTTCCAGATGTTAAAAAAAAGGATATTACAGACTTAATTGACGTTGTTTTGGTTGATTTAGAAAAGACCAAGTTCATTAGTGATAAATTTTATTCGGAAAGCAAATCTAGAAGCTTAATTCAGAGAGGTAGTTCAATAAATAAGATCAGAAGCTATCTTTTCAATAAAGGTATTAATGATAACTATATAAAGGAAACAATAGATAAAATTAAAGAAGAGAATTCTGATCAAGATTTTTTTTCAGGAATTAAAATATGTAAAAAAAAAAGAATAGGACCTGCAAGAGCAGAAGATAACCGACCACTTTTTTATAAGAAAGATATTTCTTTACTTGCAAGAAATGGGTTTAACTTTGAAACTTCAAAAAGAATAATGGATATAGATCAAACTGACTATCTAAAAATCATTAAATTACTTTAATTTTTTTTTTTCTTCTTTAACCAAATAATCAATTTTTATTCTCATATAATTTTTTACAAAGACAAATACCAATAGTCCAAAAATAGACACAGAAACAATAATAATTAATATTGTTTTTAATTGTTCATCCATTAGACTAAGTTTTTACTTTTCAAGATTAAACTTGGATTTTTAAAATCTTTTTTTCCATATAAGATTTCATTGTTTTGAAAATCAGTTACTGAGCCACCTGAATGTTTTAGTATAGCATGTCCAGCTGCAATATCCCACTCACAAGCCCTAGGTTCAGCTACATAACCATCATATTCTCCAGTAGCAATGACACAAAATTTTAATGAGCTTTTCATTCTTGTATGTTCTTTAACATCTAGCCTTTTATAAATTTCGTCAATTTGAGGTTTTATTTTATTTGAATAACAAACAAATTTAATTTTATCTTTGTTAAAGTTTCTTGATCCTTCCAATTTTATTTTTTTTCCATTGGTTATTTCAAATGCCTGATTATTATCATAAGAATAAAACATTCTTTTTTTAGCAGGCGCATATATTAATCCTGCAGCTGGTTTTCTATCTAAAATTAATCCTGCATTGATGGTGAATTCATCAAGGTTGTTTATATAATCGTAAGTTCCATCTATTGGATCAACTAGCCAAAAATCTTTAAGATTTTTTATTGATCTATTTTCAGAACTCTCTTCTGATACAATTGGTATATTAGATGTTAATTCTTTTAATTTTTTTGTTATAATTTTGTTAACTTCTAAATCTCCATTACTAACAGGTGTATTGTCAGATTTAATTTCCTTAGTAAGCCCATCTTTTCTTAAATTAATAGAAACTTCACCAGCACCTAAAAATGTGTCAATTAAGTTTTCTACAATGTCTTTTATATTAGGCTTTGTCATATTTCTTTTTTAATTCGATATTATTTGAGTTTATTACTTTTTTGCCAACATTTTGAAAGTTGACAGTAACCTTTCCTTTAATTATTGACTGAACTTGTCCAGTACCCCACTCTTTATTAGATGGATTATAAACTTTATCGCCAGGTTCAAAATCTAATATCATTTATTTAACTTATATTAGAAATAAGCATAAATACTAGTGATTGTTACTTAATGGGTTTTTTCCAAAATAGAAAAGATAAAAAATAAAAGATTAAAAGTACCAAAAAGTAATTCCATTCTAAAATATAGTCAATTTTTGAATCTAAATTATATTTAATTAAAAGTAATAAGATTGCAAATGTAAATAAAGAGATTGAAAAAACAAATATCAATTTAAGATACATGATAAATATATTTGCATATTTAGAAATTTTATTTCTTATAGAATAAATTTCCTTCATCAGAAAACCTTGAGCCAAAACCTCACACACAATAAAAAATATAACATACGTTTTTCTAAGTTTTGATAAGAATTCACTTTCAAAAGACCATCCAAGAAAAAAAGTATGTAAAAACAAAAATATAGCTGAAAGTATACCGAGCTTAAAAAAAATAAAATTTTTATTATTTCTTTTTAAAGTATTTAAAATTTTGTTGTAATAAAGCCAGTAACAAATCATAATAATTGAACCCAGGTATATAAGAGGTTTAAAAAAATAATTTATTGGAAATCTTTTTACAATATTGCTTATTGATGTATCTCCTTTTAATAAAGGACTTATTTTCCCAGTAGTACCAAGAGGTGGCCTGCTTGTTTCACTTTGAATATATGCAAAGTATTTTTCATACAAATTAGGAAAAACTTTATAAATTCTATATTCAAAATGATTAATTATACATTCGTCATTTATTTGATTTGAAAGTTCGTGCTTCTTAAAGACTAGTCTATTATTGTTTTCTATTTCATTAACTCTAAAATCATATCTTTCCATAGTATCAAAATCATATGCTTCTCCTTTTTTATCTAAATAAGAATAAATTATTTTATTAGGATAGCATTGAGCTAAAGTTTTTTGCTGTTTGATTGGTAAAGCTGAACAATAGTTATTATCTTTAGTGCAGAGAAATGTTACTGAATTACCAATTTCCTTAAATTCAAATTCTTTATCGGTATTGTAATTGAAAGAAACTAAATAATTATGGAAAAAAATTGACCCAATTAATGCAATTGTAGGAACAAGGAAAAGTGAGATTGCATAAGTTCTTAGAAAACGAATATTTTTCAATATTTGCATTATAAAAACTATTTCTTTTTATTTTTTCTTTTTGCTCTTCTTTTTTTAGACCCTTGTTTTCTTCGGCCTCTATGCTTTTTTGGGTAACCCATCTTTTCCTTTTAGTTATAATTTTTTATTGAAATTAATGATGGGATATAGCATTGTCCAATACAGTTATCAAATTTTTTTATGTCAAATTCTTTCAAAACCTTTTTAAAACATACTGCTAAAGACTTTCATAATCAGTCAGTAAATCCGCCTGTTGTAAGGGCTTCAACGATTATTTTCAAGTCAATGGAACATATTAGAAAGACACAAGCTAAAGCTAAAAAAAACCCCACAGGTGGTCACTACGACTATGGCAGGCAAGGAACATCAACAACCCACATATTACAAAAGATACTTACTAGGCTTGAAGAAAGTTACCATGTATTCACAACGCCAACAGGATTTGGTGCAGTATTTTTAGCTATATTTAGTGTAACGCGTCCGGGTGATGAAATTATTGTTTCAGATGCGGTTTATAGCCCAACAAGACTACTTACAGAAAATTATTTAAAAGAATTTAATATAAAAACAGTTTTTTACAATCCACATGATTTAAAAACATTAGAAAAAAATATAACAAAAAAAACAAAGTTAATTTTTGTTGAGAATCCAGGAAGCAACTCTTTTGAATTTCAAGATTTAGGAAAAATTATATCCATTGCTAAAAAAAATAAAATTTTATCAGCGATTGATAATACTTGGGCTACTCCATATTATTTTAAACCAATTAAACTTGGTTTTGACATGTCAATAGTATCTGCAACCAAATATTACTCAGGTCACTCTGATGTTATGGGTGGAAGTTTGGCTGTTAATAAAAAAGTTTTCAACAAAGTAAATGCTGCTGAAAAAATTACGGGTTTAAGATTAGGCCCTGATGATGCATATTTAATTACAAGAGGCTTAAGAACTCTTGATGTAAGGCTAGATAGACATAGGGAAAATGCTCAAAAAGTTGCAGGTTTTTTATCTAAATATAAAAAATTTACATTACTTTACCCTTATAAAAAAGATTCTTATAATTTTAGAATGTGGAAAAAGTATTATTCGGGTGCCTCAGGCCTGATGGGTCTTAAAATAAAATCTAAAAATATTAATTCAATTAGAAAATTTGTAAATTCACTTAAGTTGTTCGGGTATGGTTATAGCTGGGGTGGTTTTGAAAGTTTAGCACTACATCAAGAGTTTAGAGAAACAGGAAATAGAAAATATATGAATTTAGCAAAAGATGAACATCTTGTAAGATTTCATATAGGCTTAGAAGATCCAAATGATTTAATTGCTGACATAAAACAAGCATTAAAACATTTAAAATGACCTCAGAAAAATTTATTAGAAATAAAACTACATTAGTTACTTTAATAGCAGCATGTTTGGTGGTGCTTATTTCATTGGGTGTAAGACAAACTTTTGGTTTGTTTTTTATAGATTTTAAAAATGACTTAGGAATTTCATTAACTCAATCTGGGTTATCAATAGGATTACAGATGTTAATGTGGGGTTTGACAGGACCAATTTTTGGAATTATGGCAGATAAATATGGTGGTCATAAAGCAATCGCATTGGCCTTTCTATTTTTTATAGCAGGTGTTTATTTTCTTTATGCGGGTCCAAATACAGGAATATTTTTTCAAATTGATATGGGAATTTTAATTGGAATTGGTTTGGGCGGCACTGCAATTAGTATTCCCATGTCTGTAGTTGGAAAACATTTTCCACTATCTAATAGAACTATAGCTATGAGTATAGTTACAGCTGTAGGTTCTTTTGGATACTTTGTATCTCCTTTATTAACCACATATTCTTTATCAGAGCATGGTTGGCAAATTACATTGTTAGCATTTATTGTAGCTTTAATTGTAGGTCTTTTAATTTCTTATTTTGTAAGGTCTCCATCTTTAGAGCAAAGCATTGAACAGACCAATTCTCAAAGAACTACTGATGCTATAAAAGAGGCATTGGGAACCAAAAGTTATATACTTCTACTGGCAGGCTTTTTTGTGTGTGGGTTTCATATTACTTTAGTTGGCACCCACGTTCCTACTTACGTGATTGATAGAGGTTTAGAAAGTTGGACTGCTGCTGCAATTTTATCTTTAATTGGACTATTTAATATTTTTGGTTCACTCTATAGCGGATATCTTTCAACTAAAATGAGTAAAAAATATATATTAAGTGCAATTTATATTCTTAGAGGGGTATCAATTATTTTATTTATTTTTTTACCCGCAAGCAACATTAACGCTTTTATATTTGGAGCAAGTTTTGGCTTTCTATGGCTATCAACAGTTCCGGCGACTAGTGGAATAGTTGCGCACATATTTGGTACAAAATATTTAGGACTATTATATGGAATAGTTTTTTTAAGTCATCAGATTGGTTCATTTTTTGGTGCTTATCTAGGGGGATTGTTTCATGATCTTTATGGTTCGTATGACTATGCGTGGTATTTAGCAATTGCTTTATCTATTTTTGCTGCATTAATTCACTTACCAATTAAAGAACAACCAGTTTCGAGATTAATAACAGAATAAGTTGAAAACAAATAATATTTTAAAAAAAATTAATGCATCTGGGAAACCTTATGTAATTTACAAAACATCTAAAGGTTTTGATCTTTTTACAAATTTTTCAAAAAAAATTATTTTATCAAAAAATAATATTGTTAATTTTCTTAAAAAAAAAAACACTAATGGAAAAAAACTAAAGAAAACTGACTTATATATAGGTTTTTTTGGCTATGAACTTTTAAATAATTTAATAAATATAAACCTTCCAAAACAAAAAAGTAATAATTTTCCTAAAGGAATTTTTTATAAACCTGAAACTTTAATAAGTCTAAATAAAAACTTACTATACCAACCTCAAATAATTGAGAGAAAGATAAGTAAATTTAAAATAAATATTAATAAAAAAAATTACATTGGAATATTTAATAAATTTAAAGAAAAAATAAAAAAAGGGGAGACTTATCAAATTAAAATTTGTACAAAATATAAAAATAAATCCAAAATTGATCCCTTGGATTATTTTTGTAGATTAACTAAATCTAATTTGGCACCAGAAGCTTTTTTGATAAAAGATAAAGATTATTCAATAATTAGCTGTTCGCCAGAAACTTTAATATTAAAAAAAGGTAGATCAATTTCAACCAAACCTATAGCAGGTACCCTTAAAAAAAATAAATTTTTAAATCAGAAAAAGGCCTTAGAATATTTTAAGAAAAATATTAAAGAAACAAAAGAGCATAATATGATTGTTGACATGGAAAGAAATGATTTATCACGCGTATGCGTTCCTGGTTCTGTTAAGATAGAAAAAGAGAAAAAAGTAGAGGAATACAAAGACCTTTTCCACTATGTAAGTTTAATTAAAGGTAAGTTAAAAAACAACATAAAGACTATTGATATAATTAAATCAATGATGCCAGGTGGTTCGGTTGTAGGATGTCCTAAAATAAGCACACTTAATCTTTTAAATAACCAAGAAAAAGAAAATAGAAATATATACACAGGAAGCTTTGGTTATATTAGATTTAATGGTGACATGAGATTCAATATAATCATCAGGTCTATACTTAATTATAAAAATATATCAGAAATTTCAGTCGCATCAGGAGTTGTGATAGATAGCAATTCTAATGATGAATTTAACGAAAACTTCATAAAAGCCAAAGCATTGATGGATTTATATAAATGATTTATGTTATTGATCATAAAGACTCATTCACTCATAATGTGGTACATCAACTCTCTTTATTTGATAAAGTAGAGTGTGCAGATTTTGATGAAATTGATTATTCAAAATTAAAAAAAGCATCAATTATAGTTTTGTCTCCTGGACCGGGCTCCCCCAAAGATTATCCTAAAACAAATAAAATTTACAAGGAATACAAAGGAAAAAAAAAAATAATTGGAATTTGTCTAGGATTCCAGCAAATACTTTATTCCGAAGGTGCAAAAATTGTCAGGCAAAAAAAAATTTATCATGGTTTTCAATCTCAAATCCAAGTTATTAATAGAAATTCAATTTTTAAGAATAAGCTAAAGTTTAAAGTTGGTCGTTATCATTCGTTAAAATTGAAAGAACCTTTTTACGCAAAAAATTTTGACATAACGATGAGATGTGTTATTTCTGGATCTGCAATGTCATTTGAAAATAAAATTGATAAAATTTATGGATTTCAATTTCACCCTGAGTCGTTCTTAACTATTGATGGTAACTTACTTATTAAAAAAATCATATCAGCTTAAAGATTTTAAGGAAATAAAATTTAAAGATCTTTGGGGAGACCATGGAGTATTCACAACAATGTGGATTTATGGTTCTCCACCCAAGATTCTTTTCTTTAAAGATCATATTAATAACTTTATTAAGTCTACTAAAGCTTACTCTATTTTAAAATTATCTATTAAATCTGACATTAAAAAAATTTTAAAAAAAAACATTGATATAAAAAAAAAATACAATCACCTAATTCGAATTGCTATCAATAAAAATACCTTTTCAATTTCAATAAGAAAAAGAATTAAACCTAGCCTCAATTTTAATTTAAAACTTGTTAATTTGAAGAGACAAGAACCTGAATTTAAAAATCTGAAATATAAAGAAATTTTAAAACATCTATCAAAACTTGATAATTCAAAATCAGATATAGGGTTGTGTTCAAACAAAAAAATTTTTGAAACAGGAACTTCCAATATACTTTTTATAAAAAATAATAAAGTTTTTTCCCCTGTTAATAAATTTTACAAAGGAATCACATATAAGTTTTTTAAGTCAAAAATTAAAAAAATTATCAATAAAGATATACCTGTTAATTCTTTAAAAGAATTTGATGAAATTATTTTAATTGGTTCTGGAAAAGGAGTTGCATCTGTAAATTTAATAGAAAAAATCCAATGGAAAAGAAAAAGTTTAAAATTTTATAAAAGGCTCTCTCAATATTATTCATCAGCTTCTGACAATAGTTTAGAATACAAATAATCCATGAGAAATCCAAATAATCCCTGTCTCTTTTGTAATCCAAAAAAAAGTGGAATAGATCATGAAAATAATCTAGCATATGTGAGTTATGATACTTATCCAGTATCAGATTATCATTGTTTAATTATTCCAAAAAAACATATCATAAATTATTTTGAACTAACAAATGAAGAATTAATTGCCTGTAATGATTTAGTTAAGATTATTAAAGAAGAAATTATAAATAAAGATAATAGTGTTAAAGGATTTAACATTGGCACTAACGCGGGTAAAGTTTCTGGTCAAACAATCATGCATTGTCATATTCACCTGATTCCCAGAAGAGAAGGGGATGTTGAAAATCCACAAGGCGGAGTAAGATCTGTAATTTCTAAAAAACAACACTATAAACACAAGCTATAAGCTGTTATTAACGACAAATTGACCAATAGTTAGGGTTGAACTATATAATTAACTAGAATAAAAAAAACCATAAGAAATTCATAAATTTTAACGCAAGGGTATAAATGTTAGAAATAAATCCTTTTTCTATTTTAGCAGAAACTGTTTCTCCACTATTTATTCAATTTTTTATTTTAGCAATGTTATCTTTAATCGTCATTGGAATAGTTGTTCAAATGATACATCATAAAAATGTTACCTATTTTTTCAATAATGCAAAAAAAGCAAAATTAGCTGCTGAAAGAGAGCTTGGTGTTGGTGAAAAGACATCAGTTATTTTAAAAACTGTAGTGCATGACATTGCAACTACTGCAGAGTTAGGTGCTGGTAAAAGAAGAATTGCCCATGTTATGGGAATGTATGGAACTATTTTATTTTGGGTAGCCTCTATCGTATTGGTTTTTTTTTATACAGGTGAGGGGGAAAGTGTATCAACTATTTGGCCTATTATTTGGCATGTTGGAGCAATTATGACTTGTGTTGGTGGATACTGGTTTTGGCTATTTTTAAGAGTCGATGTGTTAGCCGAAGCTCACCCATGGTACAGAATTATTAAAGCAGACTTGTTTGTTCTTGCGCTCCTTGCGTGTGCAACAACTGGTCTTGCTTGGTCTTATTTTCAATCTTCAGGATTAGCTGGATTAGGATATTTATTTTTAGTTTTATTTATTACCTCAAACCTTGTTTTATTTGGGGGAGTTTATTGGTCGAAATTTGCACACATGATTTATAAGCCTGGTGCTGCTATCCAAAAAAACTTAGCAGAAGCAGATGGGTCTAGAGATAATCTTCCTCCATTAGCCGATGCACCAAAACAATTTGGACTAGGAATAAAAAGAGAACAACCAAAACACTATTAAAGAAAGAGGTAATATAATATGTCAACTTTTGTATACATGACGAGATGTGATGGATGTGGTCACTGCGTAGATATTTGTCCATCAGATATTATGCACATTGATGAGAACATTAGAAGAGCAGTTAATATTGAACCCAACTTTTGCTGGGAATGTTACTCTTGTGTAAAAGCTTGTCCTAACCATGCAATTGATGTTCGTGGTTATGCTGATTTTGCTCCAATGGGTCACAGCGTTAGAGTTAGGCGTGAAGAAGAAAAAGGAACCATTTCTTGGAAAATTAAATTTAGAAATGGAACAACAAAAGATTTTGTTTCTCCGATTACAACAAAACCATGGGGAGAATTTATTCCTAAATTAGCTGATGGTGATAAACCTGATCAGGGTGAGATTAACTCTCAAATGCTTTATACTGAACCTAACGGTTTAAATATTGATGGCAAATTACCATCTGTACCAAAAGATACTTTTAAAAAAGGGGTTTATTACTAATGGCTAAACATAAAACACATTACGAAGATTGTGATGTTTTAGTTGTTGGTGGTGGTATGGCTGGAACTGGTGCTACTTTTGAAGCTAGACACTGGGGAAGAGACATGAAAATCATTTGTGTCGAAAAAGCTAACATAGATAGAAGTGGAGCAGTTGCTCAAGGGCTATATGCTATTAACTGCTATATGGGTATGCAATGGGGTGAAAATCAACCAGAAGATCATGTAAGATACGCGCGTAATGATTTAATGGGAATGGTTAGAGAAGATTTAGGCTATGACATGGCTCGTCATGTTGACTCAACGGTTCATATGTTTGATGAATGGGGTTTACCTATGATGAAAAATGAAAAAACTGGTCGCTACCTTAGAGAAGGTAAGTGGCAAATCATGATTCACGGAGAAAGTTACAAGCCAATTGTTGCAGAAGCTGCAAAGAAATCAGCTGATAAAATTTATAATAGAATAATGATTACTCATCTTTTAATGGATGAAGCTCAAGAAAATAGAGTAGGTGGAGCAGTAGGTTTTAATATGAGAACTGGTGATTTCCATGTATTCAGGTCAAAAACTGTAATTGTTGCAGCAGGAGGAGCGTCTCATATTTTTAAACCAAGAGCTGTTGGTGAAGGAATGGGGAGAACTTGGTATGCACCTTGGAGTAACGGTTCTGCCTATGCATTGCCTATTGCTGTTGGAGCTAAAATGACTCAAATGGAAAACAGAATTGTATTGTGTAGATTTAAAGATGGATATGGTCCTGTTGGAGCATATTTTTTGCACCTTAAAACTTATACTCAAAATGCAAATGGAGAAAATTATGAAAAGAAATGGTATGATCAAACAAAAGAGTTAGTTGGTGAATATATTGATCATCATCCAACTCCTACTTG
>Ga0307986_10001774_pt1 | contig 15619 bp, 12 predicted proteins | sample EllFjometageno82_FD_203170 | JGI IMG/M metagenome (GOLD analysis project Ga0307986, IMG submission 203170) | Marine microbial communities from Ellis Fjord, Antarctic Ocean - #82 | ecosystem: Environmental > Aquatic > Marine > Unclassified | place: Southern Ocean | collected 2014-10-09
AAATTTGTTAGTATTCGTTACTCTAGCTTTAATTGGCACGAATGTATTTTCTTACAATACAGAACCTAAGATATTCATCACTGAACTTATAAATGATGCTGTTGAGACATTAAGTAATAAAAATATCTCAAAAAAAGATAAAAATAAAAAAATTGAAATTATTGCTCTTGAGAATATAGATATTAAAGCACTAGGTATGTACACCTTGGGGGGCGTAAGAAAAACATTAGATAAGGACACTCTTAAAAAATACGAAAAATTGTTCGAAAAATATTTTCTAAAAAGTTTGACTTCTAGGTTAACTGATTATTCAAAACAAAAATTTGAAGTTTTAAGCTCAGTTCAAAAAAGTGAGACATATACCATTGTCAACTCAAAAATAGTGGAAAGCTCATCTCAACCTGAAATTAAAATAAGTTGGAGAGTTTATACAAAAGATCCTAATAAACCTCTAATTAGAGATCTAATTGTTGAAGGGTTAAGCTTGGCTAAAACTCAAAAAGAAGAGTTTGCTTCAATTTTAAATTCAAACAATAACGATATAAATATCTTATTTTCTAAATTACAAGAATTTATTAACAAGTAGTTGGTGGGCCCGGTAGGACTCGAACCTACGACCAATACATTATGAGTGTACTGCTCTAACCAACTGAGCTACAGGCCCTTTAATATTATTAATACTTATACCTGATTGGAAACATGTTCAATGATGTTTTAAAATTTTTCAAGAGCAACATTTTTTTATATAATTGGAGATAATTTTTATAGTATTACCGTAAAATGGGAATATTACGTGATCCAATTTTTTTTTAATTAAAAAAAAATATTCTTTATTAGTAATAGAAAGTAGATATAAAACTCTTTTTTCTAGGTTTTTAAAATTCGGCTCTGAAATTCTACAAATTCCCTTTAAAGGAAATGTGTATACTCCGTTGGGATCAGTTTCAACACATAATGATTTTCTTCCAAGCTGCATATTTTCTCTTAATAAAGTGGACCAAACTGAAATTACAAGGTTACTCTCGAGCATATGTGAGTAAGTCGGGGAAATAGTTTCTTTTTCTTTTCTGCTTGCGGATTGTAGTAATAAAAATTTAATTTCATCTTTTTCTAAATATTTTTTATAAAAGTTCATTTCTTTTTCTATGTATTTTTTAGATTTTCTTTTAAGACAAAAAATAAATTTTAAATTATTTTTTTTAATAATTTTAATTAAGTTTTTTAAATAATTAGCTGTGCTTAGTTCCCAGCCGGGCACGCCATATGATTTATCATGTTTGGTAGTAAAACCATCAGATATTATACAGATATCAAATTTATTTTTTTTTAATAGAATTTTAGTTTTTTTTATGTTCATAACAGCATTAGCCAAAGTTAAGCTGCCAGCTACAAGTCCTTTTTTTATATAAATATTATTTTTTTTATAAAAATCAATCTCGTACTGAGAAATTGAAAAGAAAGTATCTAGAAATATTTTTTTGTTAATATTTATTTTTGTTATTTTTTTTTTAAAGAAAAGATTATTTTTTTTAATCTCAGGCCGAGAAGAAAGTTGTATAGCTAAAGTTGGGATTTTGTCATGAATATTTCTTGTAATATTGTGAAATAGTTTAGAGTTATCAATTGCAGTAACTATTAATTTTGGTTGAATAGTTTCAATTAATGACAAATTGTAAGCAATAGAAAATCCTTTTTTCAAATATTTAAGTATTTTTTTAATTATATTTAGATTGATGTATATTTCAGTAATATTTTTTATTCCCGCAGATAGTACAAAATATTTTTGTTTACCAATTACGCTATGTATTTGAGCTAGAGACATTGCGTCAAATACTATAATTTTAATATTTTTAGGTGTTCTAAATTTAATTGAAATTTGAAAAGAAATAATTTTTAAAATTAAGATTAATAATTTTAGACTTAATAGTTTCATGTCTGACTAATTTTGTTTAGTCTATTTTTCTAAAAAACTTTTTAACTGTTTGGATCTACTAGGGTGTTTGAGTTTTCTTAGAGCTTTAGCTTCAATCTGTCTTATTCTTTCTCTTGTCACTGAAAATTGCAAGCCTACTTCTTCTAAGGTGTGATCAGTATTCATTCCTATTCCAAATCTCATTCTTAAAACTCTTTCTTCTCTTGGAGTTAGAGAGGCCAAAATTTTTGTTGTAGATTCACTTAAATTGGATTGTATGGCTGTATCTAGTGGTTGAAGCGCATTTTTATCTTCTATAAAATCACCAAGACTGCTGTCTTCTTCGTCTCCTACGGGTGTTTCTAATGAGACAGGCTCTTTTGCAATTTTTAAAACTTTTCTAACTTTTTCTAAAGGCATAGCTAGTTTTTTTGCAAGCTCTTCTGGTGTCGGTTCTCTTCCAAACTCACTCATGATTTGCCTTTGAGTTCTTACGATTTTATTTATTGTTTCAATCATGTGTACTGGGATCCTTATTGTTCTAGCTTGGTCAGCAATAGATCTTGTAATTGCTTGCCTGATCCACCATGTAGCATAAGTAGAAAATTTATAGCCTCTTCGGTATTCAAATTTATCTACAGCTTTCATAAGACCAATATTACCTTCTTGAATTAAATCTAGGAATTGCAATCCTCTATTGGTATATTTTTTAGCTATAGAGATTACCAACCTTAGATTAGCTTCCACCATTTCCTTTTTTGCTATTCGAGATTCTCTTTCTCCTTTTTGAATTCTACTAACTAGTTTTTTAAAATCACCTACTGAGAGATTTATTTTTTTACTAAACTCAATTAGTCTTTCTTTAATTTCACTAAAATCATTCTTAAATTTTTTAAAAAATATTTTCCAAGTTGGATTTTCTGCTAGAAATGACTCAAATTTTGGATTTATTTCATTGCCAATATAATATTTTAAGAATTCTTCGCGGCTAATTTTATTGTCCAAAGCTAGTCTTAAAAGAACTCCTTCTAAAGAAACAATTTTTTTATTTTCTTTATAATGAGCTTGTACTAGTTCCTCTACTACATTTGGAGCGAGTTGAAGATTTTTAAAGTTATCAACTAATGTAGATTGAATCTTTTTAAAGTTTTTATTTTTAGATACCGATAGTTCTCTAGAAGCTAAAATACAATCTAACTTCTCTCTTTGGTATTTCTGTAATTTTGTATATTCTTTGGTAAGGTCATCAATAATTTTGATAATCTTAGGTCTTATTTCCTCTTCCATTTTAGCAAGGGAAACATTAAATTCGTCCTCTTCAGCTGCAGCTTGCTCATTATCTTTTTTATTTTCTTCTTTGTCTTTTTTGTTTTTTGTTTCTTCTTTTTTTTTTGAATTCTCATTGCTAGCTTCAAAGTCTTCATAAGTTGAATCTATATCTATAATGTCTCTAACTAATAATTCGTTGCTTTCAATTTTATCCTTCCACTCATATATTTTTTTTGCAACTAATGGGCTTTGGGTTAAAGCATTTATCATAACGTCTTTTCCTGCTTCTATTCTTTTGGCTATAGCAATTTCTCCTTCTCTTGACAGAAGTTCAACTCCACCCATTTCTCGAAGGTACATTCTAATTGGGTCATCACTCTTATCAGTTTTTTTTTCTTCAGCTGCTGGTGTTTCTTTTTTTTTATTCGAATGGTATTGCGATTTTTTTTCTACAAGGGTTACTTTATGATCTACAATAATCATAAATGCTTTTTCAATATTTTCAGTAGAACTTCCTCTTTTTCCTAGAGATTTACCGAGTTCCTCATACGTTATGAATCCTCGCAACTTTCCTTTGTCGAGGAGTCTTTCATATGATTTTGTAATTAATTTTTCTACCATTTTGGCTAATTTTTAAATTAGAGCGAGGTTATATATAGTACGAATTTCTCTAAAATCTATCTTTTTTTATTCCCTATTTAACTGACTTTTAAGCCTAATAAGCTCAGAATAAGAACCTTCATCTAAATTTTTGGCCACCTTGTTCTCCAAAAATTCAATTTGCTTTATATGATTCATTTCTTTTAGTTCTTCTATTAGATCGCTAAGTATCTCTTCACGCTCTTCACTGTTTTTTTTAATAAGTATATTTTTTAAATTTGTATTTTTTTCTATTTCATTAACTGTACTACGATATTTTTCATCGACTTTTGGCTTGTTATTTTCAAAAATATTACCTTTTTTTAATTGATTTATTATATCTTTTTTTAATTCTTCATTTTTGTCATTTGAGAAAATAATTTTAAAAAGATCATCTGCTTCTTTTTTTGCTGAATTTGTATAATTTAAAAGTATGTATAAAATTGATCGTTCTTTAATTTCTGCTTTTGAAAAGTTATTTTTTTCTCTATGGAGCTGCTTAGTTTCATTTAAAATATTAAAATTTTTTTTATTATATGGAGTAAAAACTTTTTTTAAGTTTTGAATAGGTGTTAAACCTTTTAATTTTTCTAAGAAATCTTCTAGAATGTATTTCCTTAAAGTCTCATCTTTAATTGCATAACATAAGCTTTTAATTTTTTTTTCAAATTTTGATATTTCAAAAGGATTGTTTGTGTCCACCTCAGTCAGATATGTATCCCAAATATAAGATTGTATTATTTTTTTTGATGTTAAAAACTCTTTAAATTTATCTTTGCCATTCTTTTTAACAAAATCATCAGGATCTTCACCTTTAGGCATTGTAGAAAAGTAAATCTTATTATTTTCGTTAATTAACGGTAAAAGTTTTTCTGCAATACGTAGAGCTGCACTTTGCCCACTTTGATCACCGTCTAAACAAATAATAGGGCTGGAAAAAAACTTCCAAATTAGTTCTATTTGTATGTCTGTTAGTGCTGTACCTGAATTTGAAATTGTATTTTTTATACCTGCTGAATATAAACTAACTACATCCATGTAACCTTCCACAATAATAGTTTCATTTGTTTCTGACCTTAAGGCCTTTGCTTTATCTAGGTTAAAAACTGTTCTGCCTTTCTTATAAAATTCAGTTTCTGGTGAGTTAATATACTTTGCTAATTTACTATCTCTAATTATTCTTCCACCAAAAGCAATTGCTTCACCTGTTAAATTATTTATTGGAAAAATAATTCTAGAGTTAAAACGATCAACATATTTATTTGTTTTTTCATTTTTATAATAAAGACCAGTTAAAATAATTTCTGCCTCACTAAATTTAGTTAAAAGTTTTTCATAAAAGTTGTTTTGCCAAGGCACATAACCTAAATTAAATTCTTTTATTATGTTTTGATCTAACCCTCTTTTTTCTAGATATGATAGAGCTTCATTATTTACGGAGTTGAAAAGTTGTTGATGAAAAAATTCTGAGTACTCCTTAAATATGTTTCTATAAACATTAAATCTTTTTTCTTTTTGTGTATCCATTGTAGAAAACTTGTATTGTGGCATGCCTGCTTCCGCTGCTAATGCTTTGACAGCTTCACCAAAACCTAGTGATTTTGTTTTCATTAGGAAATCAAAAATATTTCCATGTTCACCTGTACTAAAACAATGATAAAATTCTTTTTCATCGCTCACCGTAAATGATGGGCTTTTCTCATTCTTAAATGGTGACAAACCTACATATTCTTTTCCTCTTTTTTTTAATTGAACAGATTTACTTACAACTTGTGATACTTTTAATCTCAACTTAATTTCGTCGAGATATTCTTTTGGGTATTTCATTGTAATTATTTTAATATTGTTTTTATTATTGATCCAACTTTAGAAAAATCTAAAACATCATCATGAGTTTTCTTTATTTCACCCATTACTTTGCCCATATCTTTTATCGAGCTAACTCCTAATTTTTTTATTACTTCTTCACACAAATCTTTTGTATCTTCTTCACTTAATTGTTTAGGTAAAAAAGAGCTTATTATTTCTATCTCTTTCTTTTCAACTTCTAAAAGCTCTGTACGTTCAGCTTTTTTATAAACTTCACACGACTCGTTTCTTTGTTTAACCATTTTTTTTAAAATCCCCATGACATCTTTGTCTGATAGCTCTTTGTTTTCTTTGGTTCTGTTAGCAATAAGAGCGTCTTTCACCCCCGAAACAATGAGCCTTAGGGTCGGATAAAGACTTTTGTCTTTATTCTTAAGAGATTGTTTTAGTTTTTCTTCAATTTGGGTTTGTAGAGACATATTTCTAATTTTATAGTTTTTACTTTAATCACAATTTTTCATCAAAAGAAAAACATCTTTCTTGACGGCTATATTTCTATTTCATATCTTCCACAAAATCATGTTTATAAGTATTTTCTTTAACTCATGAGTTGTATTTGAAACAGGCAAGACAAATAAAAAACTCAAATAAAAATCTTAAACAGATCAATCCTACTGCTATTTTAATTCTAGAAAACGGAACCTGCTTTAAGGGTTTTGGTTTTGGTTATGAAGGGGCTGCTACTGGAGAAGTTTGTTTCAATACTTCAATTACAGGCTACCAGGAAATTATCTCAGACCCCTCTTACGCAGAACAAATAATTAATTTTACCTTTCCTCACGTTGGAAATGTTGGAACTAATAAGGAAGACTACGAGTCTGATAAAATTTGGACAAAAGGAGTAATTTTAAATTCTGAAATAACAGATCCTTCGAATTACCGTTCTTTAAAAAATCTTGATCTATGGTTAAAAAAAAATAAAATAGTTGGAATTACAGGACTTGATACTAGGAGCCTAACTAATTTTATTAGAGATAAAGGTGCGCCAAAAGGAACAATAGCTTTTTCTAAAACTAATAATTTTAATATTAAGCAATTGACTAATTCTACTAAAAGATGGAGTGGTTTAAAAAATTTAGATTTAGCACAAAAAGTTTCTACTAAAAAAAATTATGTGTGGACAGGACTTAAAACTTGGAGGAAGAATTACGGGTATCTAAAAAATAAAAAAAATTTATTACATGTTGTTGCAATTGACTACGGTATTAAAAAAAATATTTTAAGATATTTTTCTGATTTTAATTGTAAAGTCACTATTGTCTCATGCAAAACAAGTGCTCATGAGATATTAAAATTGGAACCAAGTGGTGTTTTTTTATCTAATGGTCCAGGTGATCCTGCTGCAACAGGAAAATATGCGATTGATATTATTAAAGAATTAGTAAAAAATAATATGCCTATTTTTGGAATTTGTCTGGGACATCAAATACTAGCATTGACATTAGGTGCTAAAACCAAAAAAATGAAATTGGGACATAGAGGAGCTAATCATCCAGTAAAAAATTTAATTAAAGACAATGTTGAAATCACGAGTCAAAATCATGGATTTGAAATAATTAAAAAAAATTTACCAAAGAATATTATAATTACTCATAAATCTTTGTTTGATAGTTGTATTGAGGGAATAAGATTGAAAAATAAACCAATCTTTTCTGTACAATATCATCCTGAATCTAATCCTGGACCGCAAGACAGTGTTTACTTATTTCAAGAATTTATTAACAACATGAAAAAAAATGCCAAAAAGAAAAGATCTTAAAACTATACTAGTGGTTGGCGCGGGACCTATAATAATTGGTCAAGCATGTGAATTTGATTATTCAGGAACACAGGCCTGCAAAGCATTAAAAGATGAGGGGTATAAAGTTGTTCTAATTAATTCTAATCCCGCAACTATTATGACTGATCCTGGGGTTGCTGATAAAACTTACATTGAACCGATAACTTTGGAAGTTTTAGAAAAAATTATTCAAAAAGAAAAACCAGATGCAATTCTGCCAACGATGGGTGGTCAAACAGCGTTAAATTTATCAATGGAAGCAGAAAAAAAAGGCATTTTAAAGAAATACAAAATTGAACTAATTGGTGCAAATTCCAAAGCAATCTCAAATGCAGAAGATAGAAAAAAATTTAGAAAAAACATGATTGATATTGGTTTAGATTTACCAAAATCAAAAGTTGTGAACCACATTAAAGATGCTGCTAAAGCCCTTAAACAAATAGGTTTACCTGCAATAATTAGACCAGCTTTCACTCTAGGAGGTTTAGGGGGTGGTATTGCAAAAAATAAAAAAGAATATCTTAAAATAGTTAAAGATGGTCTACACGAATCCCCTGTAACCCAGATATTGATAGAAGAATGTCTTGAGGGCTGGAAAGAATTTGAAATGGAAGTAGTTAGAGATAGAAAAGATAATTGTATTATTATTTGTTCCATTGAAAATATTGACCCAATGGGAATCCATACAGGTGACTCTGTTACTGTGGCCCCCGCTCTAACACTAACAGATAAAGAATATCAAGTAATGAGAAATGCTTCGATTGCTTGCCTTAGAAAAATTGGAGTAGAGACAGGTGGATCAAATGTTCAGTTTGCGATTAATCCAAAGGATGGAAGAATGGTTATTATTGAAATGAATCCAAGAGTTTCTAGATCGTCAGCTCTTGCATCTAAAGCAACTGGTTTTCCAATAGCAAAAGTAGCTGCAAAACTCGCCGTTGGTTATACGTTGGACGAACTTAAGAATGAAATCACAAAAATAACCCCAGCTTCTTTTGAGCCGAGTATAGATTACGTGGTTACAAAAATTCCAAGGTTTACATTTGAAAAGTTTCCGACATCTGATGCAATCTTAGGTACTTCAATGAAATCTGTTGGTGAAGCTATGGCAATTGGTAGAAACTTTAAAGAGTCTCTTCAAAAAGCACTTGTGTCTCTTGAGGTTGGTTTTTCAGGTTTAGATAGAATTTTTCCACTTAATAAGAAAAATATAGAGAAAGAATTAAAAAAAAATATACCTAATAAAATTTTATTAGTTGCTGAAGCTTTTAGAAAAAAAATTGATATTAAGAAAATACAAAACTTATCTAAAATAGACAACTGGTTCTTAGTGCAAATAAAAGAGATTGTAGAAGCTGAAAATAAAATTCAAAAAAAAGGTCTACCTAAAGATTATAATGAATTTAATAGAATTAAATCGATAGGTTTTTCAGATAAAAAATTAGCTGAAATTACAAAAACATCAGAAGAAAATATTAGAAAAAAAAGAACTACTTTAAAGGTGCTGCCTGTTTACAAAAAAGTAGATACTTGTGCGGCAGAATTTAAGTCTTTTACACCCTATATGTACTCTACTTATCAAAGAAATTATTCTATTAAATCTGAGTGTGAAGCCAATCCTTCATCAAAGAAAAAGATTATAATTTTAGGTGGCGGTCCTAATCGAATAGGTCAAGGAATTGAATTTGACTATTGCTGTTGCCAAGCTAGTTACGCCCTTAAAGAATCAGGCTTCGAAACTATTATGATCAATTGTAATCCAGAAACTGTATCAACTGACTACGATACAAGTGATAGATTATACTTTGAGCCGCTGAAGAAAGAATATGTTTACAATATTATCAAAAAAGAAAAACAAAAAGGAAACCTTATAGGAATTATTGCTCAATTTGGAGGACAAACTCCTATTAAGCTTGCAAAATTTTTGCATGAGAACAAACTTCCAATTTTAGGAACACAGTACACCTCTATCGATTTAGCTGAAGATAGAGATAGATTTAGAAAATTGCTTGATAGATTAAAATTAAAACAAGCCAAAAGTGGTGTAGCAAAAACGTTTAAACAGGCTATTCAGATTGCAGAAAAAATAGGTTTACCTTTAATGGTTAGACCTTCTTATGTTTTAGGCGGAAGGGCTATGGAGATAGTATATGAGAAAAGTCAGTTAAAAAAATTTGTTGAAGAAGCATTCAAAGCAGCTGAAAAAAAACCAATACTAATTGATAAGTTTATTGATAACGCGATGGAAATTGATGTGGATGCTATATCTGATGGGAAACAAGTTTTTGTCGCAGGTATAATGCAACATATTGAAGAAGCAGGTATCCACTCAGGGGACTCCGCTTGTTGTTTACCTCCAATATCAATTAAGAAAAGTTTAATAACTGAGATAGAGATCCAAACAAAAAAATTAGCCTTAGCATTAAAAGTTAAAGGTTTTATGAATATCCAATTTGCTATTAAAAATGATGAAATTTTTGTAATCGAGGTAAACCCAAGAGCTAGTAGAACTGTTCCTTTTGTTTCAAAAGCTAAAGGACTTCCCCTTGCTAAAATTGCATCAAGAGTAATGGCTGGAGAAAAATTATCTAAATTTAATTTAAGAAATAAAACTAAGAATATGTTCGCAGTTAAAGAGGCTGTTTTTCCTTTTAATAAATTTCCAAAAAGTGATGTGCTATTAGGACCGGAGATGAAGTCAACTGGTGAAGTAATGGGTTTTGATAAGGACTTTGGAATGGCATTTGCCAAAAGTCAAATTGGTGCTTCTAATTCTTTACCAACAAAAGGCTTGGCATTTATATCTTTAAAAAATAGTCATAAAGAAGAAGGCGTAGATTTAGCCAAACAGTTACTAAAATTAAACTTCACGCTATGTGGGACCGGTGGAACAGCTGACTTTATTACTAAGCATGGTATGAAATGTAAAAAAATAAATAAAGTTAGTGGAGGCTCGCCTCATATTGTAGATGTCTTAAATTCAAAGAAAATTGCTTTAGTAATTAATACTGGAGGCGGAAATAGTGAACATCAACTACATGATGCAATGGCTTTAAGAAGGGCAACCCTAGTAAATAAAGTTCCTTACTGTACTAACATGTCAACAGCACAAGTCTGTCTAAAAGGAATCAAGTCTTTAAAAACTAAAAAGATTACAGTAACTTCACTTCAAGATATTTAACCAACAGAACAGGTCATGTCCTGACCGCAGCATAATGGAGATTTTATTTTTCCATGCTTGTTAGGACATTCAGATATTTGGACAGAGCCTCCACCATTGTCTAAATTTAAAACACCATTTACTAAAGGTTCATTACATTTTCCACAAGTAGCATTAACTGACATTTCGCATTTACTGCATTCGTAAGTTGCCATATTTCTCCTTAGTTAGCTCTAAATATATCAACTTTTAACCTTCCAGTCAGTTGGAAAAGAAACGTAGTTTACTTGCAAACAACGTCTTTCTTTAACTATTTTTTTTTTTTCCATTCCATGCCAAGTATTTGAACCACTAGAAAAAAAATATCCGTAGTTATTTTTATAAGGAACGGTTTTAACTTTTTCTAATTTTTCATTATAAAAATCCGTACCCAAACTTTCAGATTCGTTAAATTCGTTAACGAATAAAAGACAGGAAACCAACTTTTCTTTAATATCACAGTGTGGTTTGAGCCAGAATCCACTTCGATCACAAATTACTTCTACTCTTACATAGGAACTAGAAAGATCTTTATTAATAAGTTTAGAAATTTTTGAATAAGTTTCCTTGGACTGCAATTCATTTATCAGTTCAGTTAAAGCTGGAAATTTTTTTGTATTTTCTTTTGTTATAAAACATCTAAATTTTATAGCTTTGCCACCACCAGCAATACCTTCTCTAAATTCTGGAGCTCCTCCATCAATTGCTCTTGTGCCGTCATATTTTAATTTGAGGTTATTAAGGTCTGGTATATCTGCTCTTATAATTTCATTAATTGCATCTTTAGATAATGGCTCATTTAACTCCCAGTGTTTAAATGGCTCGCTATGATCTTTAGAATTGTTTAAAAGTGAATTAAGAAAAGTCATGTAGTTTAATTTTTTCTCTTATTTGATCTGCTATTTTTTTTGTTTCATCTAATTTAGTATAAGTCCAATTTTCTACTTGGGTACCTAACTCTTTTATTATATTTAGTGAAACAAATAAATTAAAAAAACTTTTAAATCTTTCATTGTTTTTAATTGCAGGCATTTGCGCTACATAAATAGGCTTTCCTGTAATTGCCGCTTCTGAAATCATTGAAGTAGAGTCACAAGTGACGATAATATGATCTGCTCTTTTTAATGAACAGAGGTAAGCTTTTTTATCAACATTTGAAATAATAATTTGATCTTTATTAAAATAATTTTTGGCTTTATCAATTATATTTTGAGGTGTTCTCATTGAAGGCACAACAATTAATTGATAGTTGTTTTCTAAAAAATTTTGTTTAATTTTGAAAAAGATATTGTCTATAGCTGTGTCGTTGTAATCGTAGTATTTAGTTGGCCCACCTATGATTAAAGTAACTATTTTTTTTTGATTATTAATTTTAGATTTTAAATAATTTTCATTACCATTTAACTCTTTATTAGTTAAATAATGAATTGCACCTTTACTAGTTAAAACGTTTTTCCCACTTAAGCCATCGTGTTCTGGGGCAACAATAAAATCAAAATTACTTAATTTTACTTTAGGGTCTTGTATGTGAATATTTAGGATTTCTTTACCAAACTTTTTTTTAAGAGCGATTGATGGAATAACACTTTTCCTTCCACAAGATATGATTACTCTGGCGTTGCAAGTAAAATTTTCATTTAATATGTTTTCTGTAATTGGAGTAAATTTAGGTGGTATATAATTCCAAAATGTTTTTAGTTTTATTGTTTGATGTTCATAGTCTAAATCAAGAGCTTTAGCTAAACCTTCAGCTTGACTTATCATGCCGTGCATTCCCTGCGTTAAAAGTAGTGCTTTTAATTTCGACATTTGTTACTATATATCTCTAATAGGATGAATAATAAATCAACTAAACATACAAAAGTGTTAATTCTTGGATCTGGCCCAGCGGGTTATACAGCTGCAATTTACGCTGCTAGAGCTATGCTAAAACCTATTTTAGTTTACGGCTCTCAGCCAGGAGGTCAGCTAACAACAACTACAGACGTTGAAAACTATCCTGGTTACTCAAAAGTTATTCAAGGTCCTTGGTTAATGGATGAAATGAAGGGTCAAGCAGAGGCTGTAGGAACTGAAATGATACAAGATCATATTAGTAAAGTAGATTTATCTAAAAAACCTTTCACAGCTACAGGTGATAATGGACAAATTTATACAGCAGATAGTTTTATAGTCTCAACAGGCGCGCAAGCTAGATGGTTAAATTTAAAAAGTGAACAAGAATTCAGAGGCTTTGGTGTTTCTGCTTGTGCTACATGTGATGGATTCTTTTTCAAAGAACAGGTTGTTGCAGTTGTAGGAGGTGGTAATGCTGCTGTTGAAGAAGCTATGTTCTTAACTAAATTTGCATCAAAAGTTAAGCTTATTCACAGAAGAAATGAATTAAGAGCTGAAAAATTACTTCAAGAGAAACTTAAAGCAAATAAAAAAATAGAGATTATTTGGGACAGTGCAGTTGAAGAAGTTTTAGGAACTTCCGAACCAAAAAGTGTTAATGCAATTAAAATTAAAAACTTAAAAACAAATGACGTTACTGAATTAAAGGTAGATGGTTTATTCATCGCAATTGGACATGACCCGGCTACTTCTTTATTTAAAGATCAGCTTAACATGGACAAAGAAGGATACTTAATAACAAAACCAGATTCTACGGAAACAAATATACCAGGTGTTTTTGCAGCTGGAGATGTTAAAGACAAAATATTTAGACAAGCAGTAACTGCAGCTGGTATGGGATGTATGTCTGCGCTTGAAGCAGAAAAATATATAACTAATAATCAATAATGAAAAATAATCTTCATGTTTTTTTAGGAGCATCAGTAGCTGATGCAGCAGCAAGACCTTTGCATTGGGTCTATGATCAAAAAAAATTATTAACTTATATTAAAGGAAAAAAAGATTTTACTTTTTTAAAAAAAAATAAAAGTCCCTTTTACAATATTAAAACTGGGAAAGTTTCAGGTTATAATGATGTTGGCCAAGTTATGTTTCAAACATTAGTTGAAGGACATGAAAATATAGAGACTAGATTTAAAAAAAATATAATTAAAAAATTTGGATCTACTAGCGCATATTGGAAAAACCTTGCGCTTAGAGCTAAGTATAGAAAAGTTAAAGATTGGAGAGGCATAATTAAAGGACCTTGGATACATCAAAACATTGTTGAAACTATTCAGAATATTAAAAAAAATAAAAAATTAACGGGTGGCAGTAAAGTAAATGAATCTGATGGATATTGTGCGGCCCTTCCATATTTTTTATATGGTTACAATTTTAACAGTTTAAAGAAAATTATATCAATAGTTACAGTTTCAAAAATAAGTTTAAAGTATGCTTTAGCTAAGTTTTATTTGATTGATTTAGCTTTAAAAGGCGCTAAAGAACCTGTAAATGAATTTATTAAAAAATTTAAAAAAAACACTTATTTTAAAAATATTGTCGAAGATATCAAAATGGTAAAAAAATTAAAAAATAATCCTCACTCTCAAACAGTTAAAAAACTAGGTATGGCGTGTAGCTATCCTGGAACTTTCAATAGTTCAATTCACTCAATTATTAATTCAACAAGTTATAGTGAGGCCATTTTAAAAACAATCAAAGCTGGTGGATGTAATTGTTCTAGAGTTAATTTTGTTGGAGCTTATTTTTCAGCTTTAAAAGGTTTCAGCTCAATTCCTAGATCATGGATAAAAAAAACTGACTCTGCAAGGAAAATCTTAAGTCAAAAATAAATTATTTTAAATTTTTACAAAAACTAGAAACTTTATCTAATGCCTTCTCAAGATTTTTCATTGAAGTAGCATAAGATATCCTAAAAAAACCTTCTAAACCAAATGCAGAACCTTGCACTACAGCTACTCCACTGTTCTCTAATAAAGACTGCACAAAATCAGTATCTGTCCTGAGCTCTTTTCCTTTAATGTCTTTTTTTCCAATTAAGCTTTTACAACTTGGAAAAACATAAAATGCACCATCTGGATTTAAACATTTAATTCCATCTATGTCATTTAATGCCTTAACTACAAAGTCTCTTCTTTCTTGAAAAGAAATTGCTCGTTCTTTAATGAAATCTTGAGTCCCGTTTAATGCTTCAACTGCAGCAGCTTGACTAATTGAGGATGGATTGGTTGTCGATTGGGATTGTATTTTAGCTATTGCTTTTATAATTTCTTTTGGGCCAGCTGCATAACCTATTCTCCAGCCTGTCATTGAGTAAGCTTTACTAACACCATTCATAGTAAGAACTCTTTCTTTTAATGCCGCGATCTGAGCAATGGTAAAAAATTTAAAACCCTCGTAAGCTACATGCTCATAAATATCATCGCTTAGAATATAAACATGAGAATGTTTAATTAATACTTTAGCAATTTCTCTAATATCTTCTTCTGAGTAACATGCTCCTGTAGGGTTTGATGGCGAGTTTAATATGATCCATTTTGTCTTTTTAGTTATAAATTTTTCTAATTCTAAAGGGTTAATTTTAAATCCTTGTTTTTCATTACATTTTAAAATTATTGGTTTTCCACCGGCCAATAAAACTATATCAGGATAAGAAACCCAATAAGGAGCTGGAATAACAACTTCATCTCCTTCATTCAAGGTAGCTACCATAGCGTTGTAAATTACATGCTTTCCTCCTGCTCCCACTGTTATTTGATCGGCTTGATAATCTAGATTATTTTCTCTTTTAAATTTTTTTATAATTGCGTCTTTTAAAACTGGCGTTCCATCTACAGCTGTGTACTTGGTGTCTCCATCATTTATGGCCTTTATAGCTGCTTGTTTGATGTTATTAGGAGTGTCAAAATCAGGTTCACCTGCTCCAAGGCTAATTACCTCTTTACCAGCTGCTTTTAGTTCTCTTGCTTTTTGGGTAACTGCTAGTGTGGGCGACGGTTTTATACGTTTTAAATTGTTGGAAACTATGCTCATTGAATTCTATAATGTTTTT
>Ga0307986_10001779_pt1 | contig 15607 bp, 14 predicted proteins | sample EllFjometageno82_FD_203170 | JGI IMG/M metagenome (GOLD analysis project Ga0307986, IMG submission 203170) | Marine microbial communities from Ellis Fjord, Antarctic Ocean - #82 | ecosystem: Environmental > Aquatic > Marine > Unclassified | place: Southern Ocean | collected 2014-10-09
CTGCACGTCTTGGAGTTAACACTGCCCTATTCACACACAAAATTGAGACCATAGGAGAGATGTCTTGTAACCCAGCGATAGGTGGTCTTGGCAAAGGTCATCTTGTTAGAGAGATAGATGCTTTAGACGGTGTGATGGGAGAGGTTGCTGATAAATCAGGTATACAATTTAGATTATTAAATAGAAGTAGAGGGCCTGCAGTTCAAGGACCTAGAACACAATCAGATAGATCATTGTATCGTAAATATATGCAAGAAAAATTACTAAACTATTGTAATTTAAACATTTTTTCTGATCCTGTAATAAGATTTATTTTTAATAAAAACACTATAAGTGGTTTTGAAACAAAGTCAGGCAAAAACATTTTATGTGGCAAGCTAATCTTAACAACGGGCACATTTTTGAATGGTTTGATTCATATTGGTGATGAGAGAACACCCGCTGGAAGGTTTGATGAGAAGCCTTCAACAGGGTTAAGTGAACAACTTGAAAAATATGATTTCAAAATAGGAAGACTTAAGACAGGGACCCCACCAAGGCTTGATGCTAGAACAATTAAGTATGATAATTTAGAAGAACAGTTTGCAGATGACGATCCTCATTTTTTTTCTTTCCTAACTAAAAAAAATTTAAATAAACAGGTTTCATGTAGGATGACCTATACGAATGAAAAGGTTCATAAGATAATTCAAAAAAACCTAAGAAGAAGCGCCATGTACTCAGGAAGCATACAGGGGGTTGGTCCAAGATATTGTCCTTCAATAGAGGATAAGATAGTAAAGTTTGCAGATAAGGACCGACATCAGATATATTTAGAGCCAGAAGGTCTTAATGACCACACAATATACCCAAATGGAATATCTACTTCACTGCCTGAGGATGTTCAGCAAGAAATATGTAACAATATCAATGGTTTAGAGAATGTTAAAATAATTAGACCAGGTTATGCAATAGAATATGACTATATTGACCCTAGAGAACTCTTTTTAACTCTTGAGACTAAAAAAATTCAAAACCTATACCTTGCTGGACAGATAAATGGGACGACTGGATATGAGGAAGCTGCTGCTCAAGGTTTAATAGCTGGAATCAATGCTGCTTTATCTTTTAAGAAAGAAGAGCCATTTATTTTGGATAGATCAGATGCCTACATTGGAGTTATGATAGATGATTTAGTAACAAAGGGTGTTGCTGAACCTTATAGAATGTTTACCTCAAGAGCTGAATATAGACTAAGTTTAAGAGCAGATAATGCTGATCAAAGATTAACAAATAAAGGAATTGAAGTTGGATTAATATCAAAAGAAAGAGAAGATCTTTTCAAAGATAAAGAACATAAATTAGAGGTAATATCTAAAATAATGTCCGAATCATCTATATCTCCAACTAGAATAAAGAAATTTGATATTAAAATTGCGAAAGATGGTATTTTAAGAAAATCTAATGAAATATTAACCCAAAAGGGTGTTGACATGAAAAAAATAAGAGAAATTTGGCCTGAAATTCCTTATTTTGATGAAAAAATAGATGAGCAAATTGAAATTAATGCTCATTACAGGGGCTATCTTAAAAAACAAAAAGCTGATATATTAGCATTTAAAAGGGACGAAAATTTAGTTATACCTGAAAAAGTTAATTACGATCAACTTTCTGGGCTATCAAATGAAGTTAAAGCTAAATTTAAACAAATTAAACCAAAAACTATGGGACAAGCACTGCGAATTGATGGAATAACTCCAGCTGCTGTATATATTTTGTTGTCACATGTAAAAAGAAAGTCTATTAAGCTTATAGCTTAATGGAAGAAATTTTTAAAAAATATCCACTACTAAAAGAGCAAAATGTTCCACGTGAAACATTTATCGAGTTTGAGATATTTGTGTCAATGCTACAGCAAATAAATGAAGAAATTAATATAATAAGCAAAGAAACAGCAAAGAGTGATGTAATTAGAGAACGTCATATAGTTGATTCAGCACAGATTATTGAATTTATTGATTTAAATAGTAATATAATAACAGATATAGGTTCAGGCGGTGGTATGCCGGGTATAATAATATCAATTATGATCAAAAATATGAAAAATTCTATTAGAGTTCACCTATATGAAAAAAGTCACCATAAAAGCTCTTTTTTAAGAAAAGTATCTAGAGATTTAAAATTAAACAACGAAGTCATACAAGAAAATATTTTTGAAGCACAAAATTTAGAGTCGGGCACAATAATGGCAAGAGCTTTTAAACCTTTACCAATAATTTTAGATTTAGTTGACAAGAATTTTACTAGTTACAAAAATTTAATTATCTTCATGGGAAAAAATGGTGAAAAAGTTTTAGAAGAAACTTTAATAAATTGGGATTTTGACTTTGAAAAGAAAAAAAGTATTACAAGTGAAGATTCATTTTTATTAAATATAAAAAATATTAAAAAAAAACATTAAAAAACTAAATGCAAATTATTTCTGTAATAAATCAAAAGGGTGGGGTTGGAAAAACAACAACAGTAATTAATCTTGCAGCAGGTTTAGCACAACTAGAGAAAAAAGTTTTAGTAATCGACCTTGATCCACAAGGAAATGCTACCACAGGACTTGGACTATCCAATTTAGAAAATTCGACTGACACTATTTACGGAGTGTTGAATGGAACAAAGACAATTTCTGATGTAATAAGAAAAACAGAGTTCGAAAATTTAGATATAGTTACTTCAAATGTAGATTTATCTGGTCTTGAGGTTGAAACAGCTGGTGATAACATGAGAGCCTTCATTTTAAAACGCGAATTAACTGCTTATTTAAATAATTCTAGAGCAACCTATGATTATGTGCTTATAGACTGTCCACCATCACTAAGTTTGCTTACGGTTATGGCTCTAGTGTCCTCTCACTCATTGTTAGTGCCTCTTCAGGCTGAATTTTTTGCTTTAGAAGGATTAACTCAGCTAATGAAAACCATAGAAAGAATAAAAGTTAATTTAAATCCTGAATTAAAAATTAGAGGAATACTTTTAACAATGTTTGATAAAAGAAACAAGCTATCTACACAAGTAGAAAAAGAAGCAAGAGACTATTTTAATAAAAAAGTTTATCTAACGGTGATACCAAGAAATGTCAGACTGTCGGAGGCCCCATCGCACGGCATGCCAGTTCTAATTTATGATAAATCATGTCCTGGTAGTAAATCATATTTTAACTTTACAGATGAATTTATTAATCAAGAACAAATAAAGGGGATAGCATAATGGATAAAAATAAAATAAAGAAAGGGTTAGGCAGAGGACTATCATCATTGATAGGTGAAACAAAAAATGAAATAGATTTTAATAAATTATCCATAAGTGATTTAGTAAGCAACAAGTTTCAACCTAGAAAAATTTTTGATGAAGAAAATCTAGAAGATTTAACAAACTCCATAAAAGAAAGAGGAATTATTCAACCAATAATAGTTAGAAAATCATCTGAAGATATCTCTAAATATGAAATAATTGCTGGTGAGAGAAGATGGTTAGCTGCTCAAAAAGCTGGACTACATGAAGTTCCCGTTGTTATAATAAATGCAGATGACCTTAAATCTCTTGAATTTGCTATTATTGAAAACGTTCAAAGAAATGACCTTAATGCAGTAGAAGAAGCGCGCGGTTATCAAAGACTTATCGATGAATTCTCTTATGATCAAGAAAAGGTTGCGAAATTTATTGGAAAAAGTAGAAGTCACATAGCAAATTTTTTAAGATTATTAGGGCTTCCTGAGGAAGTACTAAAATTGATTGAAACAAAAAAACTAACACCGGGACATGCAAAAATTTTAGTCGGTCTTCATAATTCAGAATTTGTTGCAAATAAAATAATTGAAAAGAACCTTTCTGTTAGACAATCAGAAAATTTTGTAAAAATTTTTAAAATAAAAAAACAATCTTTCAAAAAAATTAAAGATATTAATCTACAAACTTTAGAGAATTCAATTCGTGAAAAAATTGGACTGAATGTTTTAATTAAAAATAAAAATAACAATACTGGATCTCTAATAGTTGAGTATAAAGATCTTGACCAGTTAAATAAAATAATTGAGATTATAAAATCTAATTATTAATTTTTTTTGAATTATTAATTATAAAATCAGATAAAATATTTTTTGCAATTGATGAGTTTTTTTTAATCAAAAGTTCAATTTCATTAGCTTTATAGATTAAATTTTTTAATTCTTCTTTTTTCCAAGACTTTATTTGTTGGGTTACCAGTGGCTTATCCTTCCAAAAAATTGGTGGTTTAAAGGAAGAAATTGCTTGATCAATGTTTTTTTTTTCATCAATTAATTCACATATCTTAAGCAGTCTTTTTAGTTTAGCTAACAATGTTCTAATGACTATTATATTATCTTCATCAGAATAGTTATTTTCATTCAAAATAGTAACAGTTTTTTGAGTATTTTTGGCCAGCGTATGATCAATAAGTTCTGATGCACTATAATTATCAGCAAGATTTGTTAGTTTAATTATTTCATGATGAGTTATGTTTTTTTTGTTTAAAGAAAAATTTTCTATTTTTTCTAATTCATTATTTAAATTTTTTCTATCACCCCTGCTTCTTTCAATTAAAATATTTATTAGTTGTTGAGAAATTGGAATTTTTTTATTTCTAAAAAAGTGGCTAATTATTGAATTTAGAGTTTGATTGTTGTCTTCATAAAATGGAATACAAATAATGGATTTTTCTTTTTCAAAAAGTTTTCTTAAATTAGATTTTTTTTCAAGAGTTTTAGAATTTAAAATAAATTGAATATCTTCAGGATTTTTTTCTATCAATTCCTTTATAATAGGAACGATTTTATCAGTGGCTCTGTTTACGACAATTAATTTTTCACTGTCAAAAAATGATTTTGTAAGAATAGAATTAAAAAAGTTAACTATATTGTCTAATATTTCTTTCTCTTCGTATCTATGAATTTTATCTAAATAATTTTTTTCAAATAAGTTTTTTATAGTTTCATCTTTTAGGCCTTCATTATCTCCATAAAGAAGATAATATTTATAATTAGCCTTTTTTAATTTGTTTAATTCAAACGACTTAAGAATCATTACTGTGTATTAATAAATAAAATTATTTTTTCCACCATAGATTCAACTAAATTATTTAAGATTTTATTTTCTTCTCTAGATAATTCAAATTTATTTTTTTGTGTGTTATATGAAAAATCAGAAGTAAAAGTTTTTGTAACATTTTGATTATCTTTATTCAAAGATATATTAATTTCCAAATTTAAATTATAAACGGATGCATTTCCCTGTTTATCTTTTGAAACAATACGCTTATTTTTTTTTGTATTAATATTTAATACATAAGAATTTTCTAATTCGCCCACCTCATCTAATGATAATAAAGATAAAATTTGACGGTTAATTTTTTTTTCACCAACGGTTTCAATTTTATTTATTAATATGTTGGAAGAGTTTTTGCTTGAATATAATGCTTTATACCCACAACTTGTTAAAAAAAATAGACAACATATTAAAATTATTTTTTTCTTCATTATTTTATAATTAAATTTATTAACTTATCTTTTATAAAAATGCTTTTTACAATTTGTTTATTTTCTAAGAATTTCTTCAATTCTTCTATTTTTTTTATCTTTTCAATCAGTTCATTTTCTCCAAAACTATCTTTGCTTTCAAAAAGAGCTCTCTTTTTTCCATTTATTTGCACCACTATATTGAAATGTTTATTCCTTAGATACTTTTGATTAATTTCTGGCCATAAAAACTTTTCATTCTCACTTATTTCACTTAAACACTCAAATGCTAAATGAGGAATCAGTGGGGACATAATTTTTAAAATTTTTATATAGTTATTAACTAAATTTTTATAATTTTTATCACTTATTTTATTAAAAAAATTATATATTTCGTGTAAATTTGCTACAATCACATTATATCTAAATTTTTCTAAATTTATATTTATTTTATTTATTTGTTGATTAGTAAACTCTTCAACCTCATCATTAAAAATTAAGTTTTCATTGCCTTCTTCTAATTTTATTTTAGACTTAATAGTTGAATGTAGTTCCCAAAATTTTTGAATAAATTTGTAGGAGGCGCTAATACCCTGATCTGACCATTGTACATCTTTTTCAGGGGGACTATCCGATAGAATAAATAATCTGACAGCATCAGCTCCATATTCTGTAATAATTTTTTCTGGATCAATTGTATTTTTTTTTGATTTAGACATTGATTCAGTCGTGCCAACAATTATTTTTTCTGATGGGTCACTTTTATTATAGTAATTTTTACCATCGTCTGAAAAAACCTCTTCAGGGCTTAGCCAGTTATTTTTTTGGTTTTTGTAGGTAGGGTGACAAACCATTCCTTGAGTAAATAAACCTTTAAAAGGTTCTTCAATGTTAATTTTTTCATTCTTATAACTTAGCGCACGCATAAAAAATCTTGAATATAAAAGATGGAGGATGGCATGTTCTACACCCCCAATGTATTGGTCTACAGGCATCCAATAATTTAGATCATCAATATCAAATGCAGAGCTTGCATTATTAGAAGAACAAAATCTTAAAAAATACCACGAAGAATCAACAAAAGTATCTAGTGTATCTGTTTCTATAGTACACTCATCTCCATCGATTATAATTTTTTTCCAATCATGTTGATGATCCAAGGGGTTTCCAGTTGTGTTTAAATTGATATTTTCAGGAAGTTTAAGAGGTAGGTTTTCTTTTGGTATTTTTACAATTTGATTATTTTTATTATAAGCTATTGGTATAGGACACCCCCAGTATCTTTGTCTAGATATACCCCAATCTTTTAATCTAAAGTTAATTTTTTTTTTACCTACTTTTTTTTCTTCCAAAACTTTTATTGCTTCTAAAATAGACTCTTCAGGAACTTTTAAGTTGTTTAAAAATTTAGAGTTAAAAATAACACCAGGATATGTGTATGCTTTTTTTTCTACTTTAAAAGAATCATTTTCATCTTTAGGTTTAACAACTGTTTTTACATCAAGATTATATTTTAAAGCAAAATCAAGATCTCTTTGATCGTGAGCAGGACAGCCAAATACAGCACCAAAACCGTAATCCATTAGGACAAAATTTGCAAAATAAACTGGCACTTTTATATTCTCATCAAACGGGTTAAGTGCTACTAAATCTGTTTTAAATCCAATTTTTTCTGCCTGTGCAATAGATTCTTCAGTTGTACCAGTTGTAGAGCAATCTTTTTTAAATTTAATAAACTCTTCTTTGTGTTCATAAAATTTAGCTATTGGGTGGTCTACGGATAATGCTAAAAATGAAATACCAAAAAGAGTGTCAGGTCTTGTGGTAAAACATTTTATTTGTTCAACCTCATTATTGCCTTCAATCTTAAAATTAATTTCACAACCAAATGACTTACCGATCCAATTTTTTTGCATTGTTTTCACTTTGTTGGGCCACTCTCTGAGACTCTCTAAACCCAAGAGAAGTTCGTCAGAAAACTTTGAAATATTAAAAAACCATTGGTTAAGTTTTTTTCTCTCTACCGTAGCGCCAGAACGCCAACCCTTACCATCTATCACCTGTTCATTTGCAAGTACAGTTTTGTCAACAGGATCCCAGTTAACATAGTTTTCTTTTCTATAAACAAGACCTTTATCATAAAGTTCTAAAAAAAATATTTGCTGATGTTTGTAGTACTCGGGGGAACACGTAGAAATTTCTTTAGTCCAATCAATTGAAAGTCCTAATTTTTTTAATTGAGTTCTCATTATTGAAATATTTTTTTCGGTCCACTCTTTAGGGTCTAAATTATTTTGTTTTGCAGCATTTTCAGCAGGCATACCAAAAGAATCCCACCCCATTGGGTGCAAAACATTATACCCTTGCATAGCCTTAAACCGGGCAAGGACATCGCCAATGGTATAGTTTCTAACATGGCCCATGTGAATTTTTCCTGATGGGTAGGGAAACATCTCCAGGCAATAAAATTTCTTTTGATTTAAATTTTTTTTGGCTTCAAAATAGTTATTTTTATCCCAAAAACTTTGCCATTTTCTTTCAACAATTTTAAAGTTGTATCTACTCAAAATTTTTTGTTTTAAAAATTTTTATCTGACTCAGATAAATCGGTATTTCTTTTAAAATACTCTTTTGAATTTTTTATTTTCTTATTTTTTACTAATAAAGCAGCTTTTTTCAAAATAGTTTTTTTAATATCAATCGATACATTGTTTTCAAGTTTACGAGTTTTACAAATATTGTCAGTGCATTGTTTTTCAAAAATAGAAACATCCAAACCATCAGCCCTTACTTCATTGGTTAAAAATTTGATGCTTATTTTTAAATTACTATTTTCGTCATTTTCGTTATCAAACCAATCTGTAATTATAATTCCTCCAGAATAATCAACATTAGACAAAGGTGTAAAATCAAGCATTTCTAGTGATGCCCTCCACATTGGATTAGAGCTGGCAAATTCAAAATTACCACTGCCGTTCTTACCCATGTTTGAAAGAGAAAAGCTTTTCCCTTCAGCAACATTTTTTCTAGCTCGTTCTTTAACATTAACAGGATTATCTTTAACGTCCGATCGTTTATATAATCCACAACTGGAAATATTCAAAAAGATGAGTAAAAAGCTCACAAAGAATAAGCTTTTTTTAACAGTTTTAGATAAGTACATTTTGTTAAGTATTTAGCTCAAAAAGCATTAAAATCCAAACTAAAATGATAATATGTGGTATTTTTACAACAGTTATGATTTAATTGCAAAAATTGCTCTACAAAGAAGGATTTTTTATGAAAACTATCTAAAAAAGCATCATTCAAGAATAAACAAATAGGAGAAAATATGAATAACTTTAAAAAAATTGGTCTTACTGCTCTAGCTGGTTCGCTAGTAGTTGTATCTGCCAATGCAATTGAAATGTCAGTTTCAGGTACTACATCTGTATCTTACACTTCAAAATCATCTGCTAAAACAAGTGAAGTTGGTGGACAAGCAATTGGTGTCGATACTGGAATTACATTTACTGGTTCAGGAGAACTTGATAATGGTTTCACTGTTAAAACTTTTGCAGCATTAGATGACGGAAGAGCTAACACTCTATCTTCTTCTCAATTAACATTGGGAATGGGATCTTTGGGTACAGTTGTTTTCGCTCAACAATTCGGTACTGCAGCTAATGGTATTGATGATGTAACACCAAGAGTTAAAGAAGAATCTTGGGATCAAGCAGGTGGTTCAGTTCTACAAAGTTTTGGTAGATCAACTGCTGAAGGTGCTGTGACTTACAAATCACCAGCTGTTGAAGTTGCTGGTTTAGCAATGACATTTGGTGTTGACTATGATCCAGCAGCTGGCAAAGCTAGTGATGATCATGACGCAACAACTGATAAAGCTTATAATACAGGTTCAGGAACTGGTATGGTAGTTAAAATAGCTTCAGACCTAGGTCTTACAGTTGGTGCTGGTGTTGAAGAAGTTACTGGTAATAACAAATATACTGATAGAACAAACATTACTGCTTATGCTCTATACACTATGGGACCAGTTTCACTTGGTTACCAGGAGTATTACCTAGATCAAGGTTCAGGAGTAGCAAATGCTCTTGTATCAGCTGGTGGAGATTATACTGGTAATGCTATGGGTATTGCTTTCAACGTAAATGATAATCTTTCATTAAGTTACGGTGAAATCAATGAAACTAAAGAAGCACAATCAGGAACATTATCAGCAGATAGAGATGTTACATCTATAACTGCAGCTTATTCAGCTGGCGGAATGGCATTAACTATTCAGCAAACTGATACTGATAACTTTGCGTTGAATAGTACAGCAGCTGACGTGGTAGACACTGAAGCTACTCAAATTACTTTAGCTTTTGCGTTTTAATTAGTTAAAATATTAAATTATGAAACCAGCCTAATTTTTTTAGGCTGGTTTTTTTTTATCCAAGTTATAGATGCAAAACCTAGAGACTTAGTAAGCTTTAATCTTTTTAAGTTAAAATTATTTATCCCACCAAGTGCAATTATTTTAGCGTCATTTTTTAAATTAATTAAATTAAACTTATTAACATTTAAAAAAAAATTACTTTTCTTATTTTTAAATATAGGGGAGACAAATATTTGTTTACATCCTTGAAGTTTTTTAATTTTTAAATCAATTATATTGTGTGCAGATCCAATTAAACAAAAGTTAGATTTTACATTAAGGTTTTGAAAATTTAAATTTTTATTAAAGGCGGGAATATATAAGCCATCTAAACCAAGATTAAAAGCGAGCTTATAATCGTTAGCAACAAATAACTTGTGACCATTTTTTTTACAGAATGCTCTTAGTTTGGTAAGGATAGGTTTTTTATTGATTAAATCATAGTTTCTAAAGATGATATTAATATTTTTATCTAAATTTAGTAACTCATTACTGTTAAAGTCTTTGATAAAATAATAGATATTACTTAGATGATTCATAATAGTGTTAATAATTTAGTCTCAATTAAAAAAGAAATACAGTTAAAAAATGATAATACAAAAGTTATTGCAGTATCAAAAACATTTCCTATAGAAAATATTTTACCACTCATAGAGCTTGGTCATATTGATTATGGGGAAAATAAAGTTAAAGAAGCTTTAGATAAATGGAGAAATATAAAAAATGAAAATAAAAGTGTTAAACTTCATTTAATAGGAAAACTTCAAACTAATAAAGTTAAGTTGGCACTAGGAATATTTGATTATATTCATTCACTAGATAGTGAAAAATTAGCGACCAAAATTTCTGAGGAACAAATAAAACAAGAAAAAAAACCTAAAATTTTTATACAGGTTAACATTGGTGATGAAGACCAAAAATCTGGCTTAAGTAAAGAAAAATTAGGTGAATTTTATAAATTTTGTAAAAACCTGAATTTGGATATTATTGGCACCATGTGCATTCCACCAGCTGATCAAAACCCAAAAAAATATTTTACCGAGATGAATAAAATAAATCAAGAATTGAATTTTAAAGAATTAAGCATGGGTATGTCCTCAGATTATTTAGAGGCAATTAAAAATAATGCAACATTTATAAGAGTTGGATCAAAGATTTTTGGTAGTAGAGGTTAACCTATTTTAATCTTAGTTTTTTTATTTATTAATTTTATAAATATTTCAAAATCTTTCTTTTTTAAAGCAATGCACCCTGCTGTTGGTTTGTAATCATTGGTCAAATGTATGAATATAGCACTTCCTTTGCCTGGACTTTTTTTCTCATTATGGCTTATTGAGATTATATAATCGTACTTATGATCTTTTCTATACAATTTTTCTTTTAGATTTTTATTATTTACCTTAATTTCCTGATTATATTTTTTATGGTTTGGATCGTCACACCAAGCCATACCTCTTTTAATAGTTTTTTTAGCTATTTTGCATTCTGGAATACCAACACGATCTTTCCTAAAATATAATTTTTTAAGACGGAATAAGCCTATAGGTGTTGTGTAGTCACCTTCTTTTTTGTTAGAATTTAAACCTTTTTTCCCAATACAGCATTTCAATTTAAAGTTATCAATTATAAGAGTGTTTTTATTGGGGACATGAATTATCATAGATAGTATTAATAAGATTATGCAAAAAGTTTTTATTGTAAATTTTAACTCACTATATGAAATCTTAGGAGAGATTAAAGAAAATTTATTTTTTAAAATTGTAAAATTAGAAAATGAGATCGATCTTATAAATAATTCCGATTTAGATATAATGGATTCTTTAATTATCTCTAAAAATAATCATAATTTATTACTACATAAAAAAATTACAGATAAAAATATCCTAAATCTTAATGATTTACCTCTTGTTTTAACCAAACTTCTTCAGTTGATTAATATCAAATTAATTAAATTAAAATTTAACCACCAATCCAAAATTAATATCAACGGCTACGAATTAAATATCAATTCTAAAGTTTTCACTAAAAATGATTTAAATCTTAAATTAACTGAAAAAGAAATTGAAATTATTTTATATTTATATAATACAAAAACTAAACACGATGTTGCTGATTTACAAAAAAATATATGGCATTACTCTACAAATATAGAAACTCATACCGTTGAAACGCATATTTATAGATTAAGAAAAAAAATAAGTGATTTATTTAAGGATGAAAATTTTATATTGAGTCATAAAAATGGCTATTTTATTGAGTAAGATAGCCTAATTTAGTCTGGCACCAAATTTTTGGATTATTCTTGAGGACATCTCTGTTCCTTTTTCAAGGCTTTCTTTAAGTGTGGTGTTATTAATAAATCCATGAAGAAAACCTGCTGCAAAAAGATCCCCTGCTCCAGTTAAGTCCACAATCTTTAAATTAGGTTTACTTTGACATTCTACAATTTCTTGACTTTTAATAGCGATACTTCCTTTTTCACCACGTGTTATAATTAAAAGTTTTCCTAATTGTTTTCCAAATTCTATTACATCATCAAAATTTTTAGCATTTATTAATGACTTAATTTCTTGTTCGTTAGCAAAGGTAATATCAAGTTTATTTTTGACCAAATTTAGAAAATCATTTTTATGTCTTTCTACGCAAAATTGATCCGATAGAGACATTGCTTTAATATTAGAAAGTGACATTGATTTATCAAAAGCTAATTTTGGCTCTCCTTCATCCCATAGATAGCCTTCTAAAAAAATCATTTCGCTTTCTTTTACAGCTTTCTCATTAATATCATTTTGGTTGATTTTGCCTGCAATTCCTAGAAAGGTAACCATAGTTCTTTCTGCATCAGGTGTGATTAAAATTAAGCAAGTCCCAGTTGGTGAGGTTTCTTTTTTTTTATTATAAAAATATTGAACTTTTTCTTTAGTAAGTCCTTCCTGATATTTTTGGCCTAGTTCGTCATCATTAACTTTACCTATAAAGCCAACATTATTTCCTAGCTGAGATAGTCCAACAATAGAATTTGCAACAGATCCTCCTGAGATAGTCTCTTCAATTTTAAGAGTTGTTAAAAGTTTTTGAAACTCAAGTTCATCAACAAGTTTCATAGTGCTTTTTGTTAATCCATTATCTATCAGGTACTGGTCATTTACCTTGCATATAACATCAACAATTGCATTACCAATTCCTAGTACTTTCATATTAAGCTTTTTTTATTTTAACTGGATTTTTTCTATTAGGATAACAAGTCATACAAATTTTACAAGTCAAACCATAACACTCTCTTGCTTTACAGAACTCTCTTCCATAATAAATTATTTGTAAATGTAATTTGCTCCATGTTTTTTCTGGAAATATTTTTTTCAAATCCTTTTCAGTTTGAATAACATTCTTACCATTTGTTAAACCCCATCTTTGGGCCAATCTATGTATGTGTGTGTCGACTGCAAAAGCTGGGACACCAAAGCCTTGAGACATAACCACACTTGCTGTTTTATGGCCCACACCAGGCAGTTTTTCAAGCGCTTCAAAACTTTTGGGTACTTTACCACCATGCTTTTCTAAAAGCTGCTTAGACATTAAATAAACACTTTTTGCTTTAACACGAAAAAGACCAATACTTTTAATTAATTTTTCAATTCTTTTTCTGCCCAATTTAACAAAATGTTCAGGTTTATTATATTTTGGATATATATTTTTAGTTACATTGTTAACATTTAGATCTGTGCATTGCGCTGATAAAAGAACTGACATCAATAGAGTAAAATTATTAGTATGATCTAATGGGATAGGAGTCGTAGGGTAAATTTTATTTAAAATTTTTAGTATCTTTTTGGCTTTTTCTTTTTCATCCATTATTTGAAATTTAATAAATCTCTCATTGAATAAAGACCAGGTTTTTTATTGATAAGCCATTTTGCTGCAGTTAAAGCTCCATCTGAATAAAGAGCCCTATCAAAAGCCTCATGATTTAATTTTATTATTTCTTTTCCACTTGAAAATGTAACTTCATGTTCACCAATGATTTCACCTTTCCTAATTGAGTTAAAATTAATTTTTTTTCCATAAGGAAAAGACTTTTTATTTAAAAATTTTTTACCCATTAAATTATAAAGGTTTTTATTTTTTCCATCTGCAATCCCTTTACTCAGCATTAAAGCTGTGCCTGATGGGTAATCTTTTTTGTGTTTGTGATGAACCTCAAATACTTTGCTTAAATATTCATCATTTAGTGATTTTGAGGCAATCTCAGTTAAATACATTAATAGGTTAACACCAAGACTCATATTGCCAGCTTTTAAAATTGGGATTTTTTTAGAAAATTTTTTAATTAGAATTTCTTCTTTTTGGGTAAATCCAGTTGTTCCAATCACTACTCTTTTTTTTAATTTAGAGGCAATTTTTAGAATATCTAAAGTACAGTTTGGAACTGTAAAATCTATTATTACATCGGTATTTTTAAAAGCCTGTTCAGTATTTATATTAAGTTTGATGCCTGAAATTTTTTTATTGATAGCTTTATTTTCTGTCAGAGCAGCTAATTTAAAGTTCTTATTATTTTTTGAGGATTTAATAAGTTGTTGACCCATTCTCCCTAGACAACCTGAAATAGCTAAATTAATTTTTTTCATTTAAGAAAATATTAACTCTTTTTACTTAATTAGTCTTTAGTTTTTCCAAAAACTTTTAGCTTTTTGAAAGAATTGTTTAATACTTGGATTCGACTTTTCGTTTTCAATTTCTCTAAATTTTTCAAGTAATTCTTTTTGTTCTTTATTTAAAGAAATAGGAACTTCGGTATTTACTTGGACATAAAGATCTCCATTTCCGCTTCCCCTCATATAAGGCATACCTTTACCCTTTAGTCTAAATTGTTTTCCATTTTGAGTTCCATCAGGTATTTTAATTTTGGCTTTTCCGCCATCAATAGTTGGTATTTCTATTGTGGTTCCTAGTGCTGCATCAGCAATAGATATAGGAAATTCAAAGAATAGGTTTTCATCAGATCTTTTAAATAAGTCGTGTGAATGAACATTTATAAAAAGATAAAGATCACCACTTGCTCCTCCTTTAGAACCCGCTTCGCCTTTCCCAGCTAATCTAATTCTAGTTCCATCATCAACACCCTTGGGTATTGTAACTGATATTTTTTTTGAAGCTTGCTTGTTACCTTGACCGTTACAGTCTGTGCATGGATTTGTTATTTCCTCTCCAGAGCCAGCACATTGAGGACAAGTTTGTTGAACAGTAAAAAAACCCTGGTTAGATCTTACTTTACCGTTTCCACCACAAACCGTACATCTGTCTGGAGAATGACCAGGTTTAGAGCCATTACCTTTGCAAGTATTACATTTTTCTGTAGTTGAAAATTTTATATCTTGTTTTTTACCTTCATAGGCCTCTTCGAGGGTAATAGATAAATCATAACGTAGATCAGAGCCTCTATTGTTAGTTTTTCGTCCTCCTCTTGATTGTCCTCCACCAAAATCTCCAAAAAAATCTTCAAATATATCTGAAAAATCAGCTCCACCAAAACCGCTACCTTGTCTTCCACCACCTCCTCCTTCAAAAGCAGCATGGCCAAAGTTATCATAATTTTGTTTTTTTTCTTTATCTGAAAGGATGCCGTAAGCTTCACCAGCTTCTTTAAATTTATCTTCAGAAGCTTTGTCGTCTGGGTTTTTGTCTG
>Ga0307986_10001780_pt1 | contig 15593 bp, 10 predicted proteins | sample EllFjometageno82_FD_203170 | JGI IMG/M metagenome (GOLD analysis project Ga0307986, IMG submission 203170) | Marine microbial communities from Ellis Fjord, Antarctic Ocean - #82 | ecosystem: Environmental > Aquatic > Marine > Unclassified | place: Southern Ocean | collected 2014-10-09
TTCAATAAATTTTTTTATGACAATGGAGTGTTATTCTTGATGTTGTGCGGGTGTAGTTCAATGGTAGAACGCTAGCCTTCCAAGCTGGATGTAAGAGTTCGATTCTCTTTACCCGCTCCAAGAAAAAGAAATTATTAATAAAACAAAAACTGAGGTAAAAAAGTAATGTCAAAAGAAAAGTTTGTAAGAAATAAACCACACTGTAACATTGGTACAATTGGTCATGTCGACCATGGTAAAACAACATTAACTGCAGCAATCACGAAGGTGCTATCCGAAACAGCTGGTTCGACAGCAACTTTTACTGCATACGATCAAATTGATAAAGCTCCTGAAGAAAAAGAAAGAGGAATTACAATTTCAACTGCTCACGTTGAGTATGAAACTGACAAGAGACATTACGCACATGTAGACTGTCCAGGTCACGCTGACTATGTTAAAAACATGATCACAGGTGCTGCACAAATGGATGGAGCAATCCTAGTCGTTAATGCCGCTGATGGTCCTATGCCTCAAACTAGAGAGCACATTCTTTTAGGAAGACAAGTTGGAATTCCTTCAATCGTTGTTTACTTAAATAAAGTAGACCAAGTTGATGATAAAGACATGATTGAACTTGTTGAAGAAGAAATTAGAGAACTTTTAACTTCTTATAAATACCCAGGAGAAACAACTCCAATCACAAAAGGTTCTGCATTAGCTGCTGTTGAAGGTAGAGATGATGAAATTGGAAAAAATTCAATTATAGAATTAATGAAAACTGTTGATGAATTTATTCCTCAACCCACTAGAGATGTTGATAAACCTTTCCTAATGCCTGTTGAGGATGTTTTCTCAATTTCAGGAAGAGGAACAGTTGCAACTGGTAGAATTGAATCTGGTGTTATTAAAACTGGTGAAGAAGTCGAAATCGTTGGTGTTACTGCAACTAAGAAATCAGTTTGTACAGGTGTTGAAATGTTTAGAAAACTTTTAGACTCTGGTGAAGCAGGGGATAATGTTGGTATTCTATTAAGAGGTGTTGAGCGAGATGATATTCAAAGAGGACAAGTTCTTTGTAAATCTGGTTCAATTACTCCACATACTAAATTTGAAGCTCAGGCTTATGTACTTAAAAAAGATGAGGGTGGAAGACATACTCCTTTCTTCACTAAATACAGACCCCAGTTTTATTTTAGAACAACAGATGTAACAGGTGAAGTAACTTTGCCGGCAGGAACAGAAATGGTTATGCCTGGTGATGATGCAAAATTCACTGTTACTTTGATTACTCCAATTGCGATGAGTGAAAAACTAAATTTTGCTATTCGTGAGGGTGGTAGAACAGTTGGAGCTGGAGTAGTAACTAAAATTATAGAGTAAACTCTATAGGAGTGTAGCTCAATTGGTAGAGCGCCGGTCTCCAAAACCGGAGGCTGAGGGTTCGAGTCCCTCCGCTCCTGCCAATAAGCTAGATGTTATATTATGAAAAACCCAATAAAATTTATTCAAGAAGTTAAACAAGAGGCCTTTAAGGTTTCTTGGCCTACCGGTAAGGAAACAATGCAAGGTGCATTAATGGTATTTGCCATGGCAGTTATTATGTCACTTTTCTTTTTACTTCTCGATCAAGTCCTTAAATTTTTATTGGAAGCTTTACTGAAGGTAAGTATTTAATGAAAAATTGGTATATTGTTCAGTCACACTCTAATTTTGAAAATAAAGTTGCTGGTTTAATTAAAGAAGAAGCAGAAAAAGCTAAGATTTCAGATAAAATTGAAGAAATTGTAGTGCCAACTCACGATGTTACTGAAGTTAAACGTGGCAAAAGAGTTCAAAGAAAAAAGAAATATTTTCCAGGCTATGTATTAATAAAAAGTGAAATGGATGATGATCTTTATCATTTAATTAAAAACCTAAAGAGAGTTAGCGGTTTCTTAGGATCAAAAGGTATTCCAGTACCCGTTTCTGATAAAGAAATAGAAAAAATATTAGGTCAAATAAAAGATGGTGTAGCTCAGCCAAAATCTGGTATAGAATACATTATTGGTGAGAAAGTTCAGGTTGTAGACGGACCTTTTGCATCATTCAGTGGAATGGTTGAAGATATTGATGAAGAGAAATCAAGACTAAAGGTTTCGGTATCAATATTTGGAAGACCAACTCCAGTTGACTTAGAATATAACCAAGTAGAGAAAGTAAGTTAATGGCAAAAGAAATTAGCGGATATATAAAATTACAAATTATGGGTGGTCAAGCAAATCCTGCGCCGCCAGTTGGTCCAGCATTAGGTCAGCGTGGAATTAATATAATGGAATTCTGTAAAGCATTTAATGATAAAACAAAAGCTTTCGCTGGAAAACCAATTCCAGTCATCATTACCGTTTACAAAGATAAAAAATTTGATTTTGAAATTAAATCACCTCCAGCGTCTCACTTTATCAAGGAAGCAGCTAAGTTAAAAGGTGGATCTAAAGAGCCAGGCAGAAGTATTGCTGGATCAATTACAAAGAAACAAGCTGAAGAAATTGCAACACAAAAAATGAAAGATCTTAATGCACATAGTTTAGAACAAGCTGTAAAAATTATTGCAGGTTCAGCAAGATCAATGGGTATAGAGGTTAAAGAATAATGGCATCAAAAAGATTTAAAAAGTTACCTGAAAAAACAAAAAATCTAGATTCTGAGTTAATGGAAAAATTATTAGCAGATGTTAAAAAAAACTGTACTACAAAATTCGATGAATCAATTGATTTAAGTTTTCAAGTAAACAATAAACAAAAAAAAGGTGAAGTTAACATTAGAACTGTAGTTAACTTACCGGGTGGAAATGGTAAAAAAGTAAAAGTTGCTGTTGTCTGTGAAGATTCTAAAGCGCAAGAGGCTAAAGATGCTGGCGCAGATATTGTTGGAAGTGAAGAGTTCATTGATAAAATTAAAGCTGGTGAGTTAAATTTTGAAAAATTAATTTGTACACCTGGAATGATGGTTAAACTTTCAAAACTTGGAAAAGTTTTAGGACCAAAAGGTCTTATGCCAAACCCTAAACTTGGTTCTGTTTCTGATGACGTAAAACAAGCCGTAACTGATGCTAAGTCAGGTCAAGCTGAAATCAGAAATGATAAAGATGGAAATATTGGTGTCAGCATTGGAAAGAAATCATTTCATGATGACCAATTATTAAAAAACTATTATGCAATTTTAGAAACTTTAGAAAAAGAAAAAGGCAACCTTACTTTAAAAGGTGATTTAATTAAAAATACATTTGTAACATCCAGCATGGGTGTGTCTTATAAAGTTAAATTAGGAAAAGTTATATAATTATGATGACTAGGGAACAAAAAAAAAATTACATTACTGAGATGGAATCTCAGTTTCAAAACAATGAAGCTGTATTAGTTACTCATTACCAGGGTTTAACGATGTCTCAATTAGACGAATTAAGAGCACAAATGAGAGAACATGGAATTAAGTTTCAAATTACTAAAAATAGAATTACCAAACTAGCTCTCGAAAAAACCAAGTGTAAAGACCTTTCTAAATTATTTACTGGAGCTACAGCTGTAGCGTTTTCTGATGATGCAATTATTTCAGCAAGAATTTTATCAAAATTTGCAAAAACCAACGAAAACTTAAAGCTTTTAGGCGGAGTAATGGGTAGCAATATTTTGGATCAAGCCGAAGTTCAAAAAGTAGCTAATTTGCCAACGCTTAATGAAGCTAGAGCTAATTTAGTGGGAATTCTTGCTGCACCAGCTTCAAAATTTGTAAGTATTTTACTTGCACGTTCTGAAAAAATGGGTAGTTTGTCCCCAGAAAATTCTGAAAATAACCCTAAAGAAGTATAAAAAAATATGCCCGATCTAAACAAAATTATAGAAGATTTATCCAGTTTAACCGTTGTAGAAGCGGCCGAACTTTCAAAACAACTTGAAGAAAAGTGGGGTGTTACAGCGATGGCTGCAGCAGCTCCAGCAGCAGCAGCAGGAGGAGCAACTGAAGAAGCAAAAGATGATTTTACAGTTATGTTAATTTCCGCTGGAGATAAAAAAATTAATGTTATTAAAGAAGTTAGAGCAGCAACATCTTTAGGTCTTAAAGAAGCAAAAGATCTTGTAGAAGGTGCACCGAAAGAAGTAAAAACTGGTGTTAACAAAAAAGATGCTGAAGAGCTTAAAGCTAAATTAGAAGCAGCAGGCGCAAAAGTAGAACTTAAGTAAATTAATTAGAAAGAACCTAATTACTGATTATTTATAGTCGGTAACTATTTATAAATGCAACTATCTTTTACTCAAAAGAAAAATGTCAGAAAAAGCTTTGGTAAGTTGGCTGAAACTTTATCTATTCCTAACTTAATTGAAGTTCAAAAAAATTCTTATAAACAATTAACAGATTTTGACTCTAATGCTGGAGATTTATCAAAAGGTTTTGATAGAGTTTTTAAAAGTATTTTTCCGATTGAGGATCTTAATGACAAAGCAACACTGGAATATGTTTCTTATAATTTAGAAAAACCAAAATTTGATACAGAAGAATGCATTCAAAGAGGACTATCATATACATCTGCTCTTAAGTGTACTTTGAGATTAGTTGTTTATGAAATAGATCAGGAAAATAACACAAAAGATATCCTATCTGCTAAAGAGCAAGAAGTTTATATGGGTGAAGTTCCAATGATGACTGGTAGTGGAACATTTATAACTAATGGTGTTCAAAGAGTTGTTGTAAATCAAATGCATAGAAGTCCGGGTGTTTTCTTTGATCATGACAAGGGAAAGTCGCATGCTAGTGGAAAACTTCTTTTTAATTGTAGAGTTATTCCTAATAGAGGTTCGTGGCTAGATTTAGAATATGATGTTAAGGATTTTTTATATTTTAAAATAGATAGAAAGAAAAAAATATTTGTATCGACTTTATTAATGGCTTTAGGTTTTACTAAACCTGAAATTGCTGATGAGTTCTATAACAAGGAAGTATATTCATTTGATACTAAAACTGGCAAATGGAAAACAAAATTTAATCCTGAAAATTATAAAGCAAAAAATTTTTCAGAAGAAGTTATTGACTATAAAACAGGTAAGGTTGTGATTAAACTTGGTGATAAAGTTAACTACTTAGCAGCAAAAAAATTAGCTAGTGACGGACTAAAAGATATTCTGGTTAGTCAAGATTCACTTTATGGTAAGTATTTACACAGAGAAGTTAAGGTTAGTGATGATGAAGAAGAAGGCGTGTTTGGAATTGGAACAGAATTAAACGATGCTATTATTCAACAAATTTTGGAGGCAAAAGTATCTTCAATAGAAATTTCAATTACAAACTCTATTAATAAAGGACCATATTTATTAAACACTATTTTAAATGATAAAAATAATAATAAAAATGATGCAATAACAGAAGTTTATAAAGTTTTAAGACCAGGTGAGCCACCAACTGTTGAAATTGCTACTCAAATTTTTAATAATTTATTTTTTAGTTCAGATAGATATGACCTTTCTGATGTTGGTAGAGTAAAAATGAACTCAAGACTTAATTTAGAATGTTCAGACAAAATTACAATATTAAGAAACGATGATATTGTAGCTATTGTTCATAAGATGCTAGATTTACGTGATGGTAAAGATGAAGTTGATGACATTGACCACCTAGGAAACAGAAGAGTGAGATCTGTTGGTGAACTTGTAGAAAATCAGGCACGTATTGGAGTTTATAGAATGGAAAGAGCCATAAAAGAAAAAATGACTACTCTTGATATAGAATCTGCTATGCCACAAGACTTAATTAATGCAAAACCATTAACGGTTTCCCTAAAAGATTTCTTTGTTAGTTCTCAACTTTCACAATTTATGGATCAGACAAACCCGTTATCTGAAATAACACACAAAAGAAGAGTTTCAGCTTTAGGGCCTGGTGGCTTAACAAGAGAAAGAGCGGGTTTTGAAGTCAGAGATGTTCACCCAACTCATTACGGAAGAATTTGTCCAATCGAAACTCCAGAAGGACCAAATATTGGATTGATAAATAGTTTGTCTACTTATGCTAAAATTAATAAATATGGTTTTATTGAAAGTCCATATAAAAAAGTTCAAAATGGAGTTGTTGAAGATAAAGTTGAATATCTATCAGCGATGGAAGAAACCAAATATACAATTGCACAAGCTAATGCCAAGATTGATAAAAATGGAAAAATTTTAGAAGAATTAGTCCCTTGCAGAGAAAACTTAAATTTTGTTTTATCAAATCCTAATAATATTGATTATATCGATGTATCTCCAAAGCAATTAGTTTCTGTTGCCGCTTCTTTAATTCCTTTTTTAGAAAACGATGATGCAAACAGAGCTCTTATGGGATCTAATATGATGAGACAAGCCGTACCTTTATTGAAGCCTGAATCTCCATTAGTTGGAACCGGGATAGAAAGTGATGTTGCTCTTGATTCTGGTGTTACTATTGTTGCTAATCGTGATGGAACGGTTGACAAAATTGATGGTAAAAGAATTGTGATTAAAGCTACAGAAGAAACAGATTTTACAAAATCTGGTGTTGATATTTATAATTTACAAAAATTCAAAAGATCAAACCAAAATACTTGTATTAACCAAAAACCATTAGTTAGAGTTGGTGATAAAGTTAAGTCAGGTGATATTATTGCTGATGGTCCATCAACTAAATTAGGTGAGTTAGCTCTTGGAAAAAATGTAACGGTAGCTTTTATGCCTTGGCAAGGTTACAATTTTGAAGATTCTATTTTAATCTCGGAAAGATGTGTAACAGATGATGTATTCACATCTGTGCATATTGTTGAATACGAGGTTATGGCAAGAGACACTAAATTAGGTGAAGAAGAAATTACTAGAGATATCCCAAATGTAAATGAAGAAGCATTAAAAAATCTTGATGAGTCAGGTATTGTTTATATAGGTGCTGAAGTTAAAGCTGGAGATATTCTTGTAGGCAAAGTTACACCAAAAGGTGACTCTGCATCAGGACCAGAGGAAAAATTATTAAGATCCATCTTTGGAGAAAAAGCAATTGATGTAACTGACACTTCTTTAAAAATGTCTAGAGGTAGTAGTGGAACAATTGTTGATGTTAGAGTTTTTAACAGACATGGTATTGAAAAAGATGAAAGATCTATAACTATCGAAAGAGCTGAGATTGAAACTGTTCAACAAGATAAAATAGTTGAAGAAGAAATTTTAGAAAGAAGTATAAAGCAAAGAGCCAATCAAATACTTTCAGGTGCATCACTAACAAAAAAAATTAAAGACTTAGAAATTGGAACTAAGCTTGATTTAGAAACTATAAACAAAATTAGCATCAATGATCTTTTTAAAATCACCGTAGGAAACATTAACGATGAAGCAAGTATTGCTCAATTGAAAGACCAATACAACACAGCCACACAAGACATCTTAGAGAGATTTGAAGATAAGGTTCTTAAGATCAGAAGTGGTGACGATTTACTACCAAGTGTCATGAAGATGGTTAAGGTTTTTGTTGCTATTAAAAGAAGGTTAAGACCAGGTGATAAAATGTCAGGAAGACATGGAAATAAGGGTGTGGTTAGTAAAATTGTTCCTGTTGAGGACATGCCTTATAGAGAGGATGGAAGACCGGTTGATATTGTTTTAAACCCACTAGGTGTTCCAAGTCGTATGAATGTTGGACAAATTTTAGAAACTCACCTTGGTTGGGCCTGTAAAGAATTTGGTGAAGAGGTGAAAAGGTTAGTTAATGAAAATAACAAAAAATTTGAAAAAACTCAGAAAATTTCGTCCTTCTTAACTTCTGTTTATGGAAAAGAAGTTTTCAATGGTGCAATTGACAAATTAAACAAAACTGAATTTGCTGATTTATGTGAAAATTTACAAAATGGTATAGCCATTTCAACACCAGTATTTGATGGCGCTAAAGAAAAAGATGTTTCTGAAATGCTAGAGTTAGCTAAATTACCAACATCTGGACAAACTAATTTATGGGACGGAAGAACTGGAGAAATGTTTGATAGACCAGTAACTGTTGGGATAATTTATATGTTAAAACTTCATCACCTTGTTGAAGATAAAATTCATGCTAGATCTACAGGACCATACAGTCTTGTTACACAGCAACCTTTAGGTGGTAAAGCTCAATTAGGTGGACAAAGATTTGGTGAAATGGAAGTCTGGGCTCTTGAAGCTTATGGTGCCTCGTATACTTTACAGGAAATTCTGACTGTTAAATCAGATGATGTAGCTGGAAGAGTTAAGGTCTATGAAACTATTGTAAAGGGAGAAGAAAATTTTGAATCAGGAATACCTGAATCGTTTAACGTTTTAGTTAAAGAAATTAAGTCATTAGCATTAAATATAGAATTAAATTAAATATGAAAAAAGAATTAACTGATTTATTCAAGAATAGTGAAGTTTCTGAGGCTCAAAATTTTAGTAGTATTAAAATTACACTAGCGAGTCCGGAAAAAATTAAATCTTGGACCTATGGTGAAATTAAAAAACCTGAAACTATCAATTATAGAACTTTCAGACCTGAAAAAGACGGTTTGTTTTGTGCTAGAATTTTTGGTCCTATAAAAGATTACGAATGTTTGTGCGGTAAGTACAAAAGAATGAAGTTCAGAGGAATTATTTGTGAAAAATGTGGAGTTGAAGTAACCAAGTCTAATGTACGTAGAGAAAGAATGGGTCACATTAACCTAGCAACACCTGTAGCTCACATCTGGTTTTTAAAGTCTCTACCAAGTAGAATTTCACTAGCTGTTGATATGAAATTAAAAGAAGTAGAAAGAGTTTTGTATTTTGAAAATTTTATAGTTACAGAGCCAGGTTTAACCGGTCTTCAAAAAAACCAACTTCTAAATGAAGAAGAATTAGCAAAATACCAAGACGAATTTGGTGAAGAGTCTTTTGAAGCAGGAATTGGTGCTGAGGCTATTCTTAATATTTTGAAATCAATGGATCTTGAGTTAGAAAGAAAACTTTTAATAAATACAATTAAAGAAACAAAATCGAAAGTTAATGAAGAAAGATCAATTAAAAGACTTAAATTGATAGAATCCTTTATTGAAACTGGTCAGAAACCTGAGTGGATGATCTTAACTGTTATTCCCGTAATTCCACCTGAATTAAGACCATTAGTTCCACTTGACGGCGGAAGGTTTGCTACATCTGATTTAAATGATCTTTATAGAAGAGTTATTAATAGAAATAATCGTTTAAAAAGATTAATGGACCTTAAAGCTCCAGATATTATCGTTAGAAATGAAAAAAGAATGCTGCAAGAATCTGTTGATGCTTTATTTGATAACGGTAGAAGAGGTAGGGTAATAACTGGTACTGGCAAAAGACCCCTTAAATCATTAGCTGAAATGTTAAAAGGTAAGCAAGGTAGATTTAGACAAAACTTATTAGGAAAAAGAGTTGATTATTCAGGTAGATCTGTAATTGTTGTTGGGCCAGATCTTAAACTTCATGAATGTGGATTACCTAAAAAAATGGCTTTAGAGTTATTTAAACCATTTTTATATGCAAGATTAAATAAATTAGGGTTGGCATCAACAATTAAACAAGCAAAAAAATTAGTTGAAAAAGAAACTAATGCTGTCTGGGATGCGCTTGAATTAATTGTTAGGGAGCACCCTGTACTACTAAACCGCGCTCCAACACTTCACAGATTAGGTGTGCAAGCATTTGAACCTAAGTTAATTGAAGGTGACGCCATTGAACTTCACCCTCTATGCTGTGCAGCTTTCAATGCTGACTTTGATGGTGACCAAATGGCAGTGCACGTTCCATTGAGTTTGGAAGCTCAATTGGAAGCAAGAATTTTGATGTTATCAACAAATAATATTTTAAGTCCATCAAATGGAAAACCAATTATCGTACCCAGTCAGGATATGATCCTAGGTCTTTATTATCTATCTCAAGCACCTTTTCAAACAGATAAACCTGATGGTTATTTCATAAATAATAATGAGATTGAACATGCTTTGTCAACTGGACAAATAAAAGTACACTCTACTATTGTTTCTAGATTTGAAACGTTGGATGAAAAAGGAAATAAAAAAGTTGAAAAGCACACAACAACTGCTGGAAGATTTTTATTAGCAAATTTATTACCTAAAAATAAAGATATCACTTTTTCAATGATAGATAGATTGTTACCTAAGAAAACAGTTTCTGAAATTATAGACAGTGTGTTTAGGTTTTGTGGGCAAAAAACTACAGTCATTTTTTGTGATCATTTAAAAGATTTAGGTTTCAAACATGCATTTAAAGCCGGAATCTCTTTTGGAAAGGATGACTTAGTTATTCCTGCAAACAAAGGTCAGCTAATTGAAGATACTAAAAAACTAATTGCTGATTATGAAAATCAATATTCTGAAGGTTTAATTACCAGAGGAGAAAAATATAATAAAGTAGTCGATGCTTGGTCAAAATGTACTGATAAAGTTGCAGGTGAAATGATGAGAGGAATTTCTGCAACAGAAAGTACCCCTGATGGAATGAAAATTAACTCTGTATTTATGATGGCAGATAGTGGTGCTAGAGGTTCAGCCGCTCAAATGAAACAGTTAGCTGGAATGAGGGGACTGATTGCAAAACCATCTGGTGAAATTATTGAAACACCAATTATTTCTAACTTTAAAGAAGGTCTTACAGCTCTTGAATATTTTAATTCAACTCACGGGGCTAGAAAAGGTCTTGCGGATACAGCCTTAAAAACTGCAAGTTCTGGATATTTAACAAGAAGACTTTGTGATGTTGCTCAGGATCTTACGATTTCTAAAATAAAATGTGACAATCCAGGTTTTATTGAATTAGGTGAAATTTTAGAAGGTGGAAATGTCGTTGTTAGTTTATCCGAGAGAGCTTTGGGAAGAGTAACAGCATTTGATGTTAAAAACCCTATCACAGGTGAGGTTGTAATAAAAAAAGATATAATGATCGATGAAGCTGGTTGCGATAAAATTGATGCAGCAGGTGTTAAGTTTATCAAAGCCTATTCTGTAATGACATGTAGTTCTAAAAAAGGTGTTTGTGCTACTTGCTATGGACGTGATTTATCAAGAGGTAAAATGGTTCATGTCGGAGAGGCAATTGGTATGATTTCAGCACAGTCAATTGGAGAACCAGGTACACAATTAACTATGAGAACTTTCCACGTTGGTGGTACAGCTTCTGTTAAACAAGAGTCTCAAATTGTCTCAAAATCTGCAGGTACTTTGAAGATTATTAATTCTAATTTATTAGAAGACTCTAAGAAAAACCTAATTGTAATGGGTAGGAATACTCAACTTTCTATTGAAGACGATAATGGAGTTCAAGTTGCCGTCTATAAAGTGTCTTATGGATCAAAATTATTTTTTCAAAATGGTGATAAGATTAAATCTAATGAAAAAATTTGCGAATGGGATCCTTACACTACGCCAGTTATCGCTGAAAAAAGTGGTATTGCAGGCTATGTTGATTTGATTGATGGAGTTTCTATTCAAGAAACTACAGACGATGCAACTGGTATTTCATCTAAATCTGTAGTTGATTGGAGAGCTCAATCTAAAAATACAGATTTAAAACCAAGAATTACCCTAAGAGATGATAAAGGAAAGGTTATTAAAAAAGCAGATGACAATGAAGCTAGATATTATTTAGTACCAGATTCAATTTTATCTGTTGAAGATGGCCAAAAAATATTTGCGGGAGATATCATCGCCAGACTACCAAAAGAAACAACAAAAACAAAAGATATTACAGGAGGATTACCTCGTGTTGCCGAATTATTTGAAGCAAGAAAAGCAAAAGATAGTGCAATTATTGCCGAAAATGATGGACAAGTTTTATTTGGTAAAGAAGTTAGAGGTAAACAAAAAATTTCTATTCAACCTGAAGAGGGCGAACCTTCAAATTACTTAATTCCTAAAGGCAAACATATAAACTTTAATCAGGGTGAAAAAATAAAAAAAGGTGAATATTTACTTGATGGACAGCCTTTGCCTCATGATATTTTAAGAATTTTAGGCATAAAAGACCTGACTGAATACTTTGTGAACCAAGTACAAGAAGTTTATAGATTACAAGGTGTAATAATTAACGATAAACATATTGAAACTATTTTAAGACAAATGCTTAAAAAAGTTGAAATAAAACAATCTGGTGATTCTGCATATTTGCCAGGTGAAATGATTGATAGAATTAAGTTTGATAACACAAATGAAAAACTTGTAGCTGAAGGAAAAAATCCTGCCGCTGGCGAAAGAGTTTTGATGGGAATTACGAAAGCATCACTTCAAACTGAATCATTTATTTCAGCTGCATCATTTCAAGAAACTACGAGAGTTCTTACAGATGCTGCTATTAAAGGTAAAGTTGATCCATTAAATGGTTTAAAAGAAAATGTTATCGTTGGTAGATTAGTTCCTGCTGGTACCGGTCACATTAAGAACAAATGGAATAGAAATGCCATTGAAGCTGATAATAAATTCTTAGCAGATCAGGATAAAGCAGAACCTGTTGAAGCTTCAGAAACCCAAGCTAATCAATAAATAAAACACGTTTAAATTGTAGTTTTAGTTTGACAAAGTCAAATTAAACAGTATTTTGACGATGTTTTTGGTTGGAATGTAGTACCTAGTTTACGGTACTAAACGCTGCCACAAAATAACCCGCCAGTTATTTTCATTCAAAAATAAATTAATTAATTAAAAAATTTATGCCAACTATTAACCAGTTGTTAAGAAAGAAAAGAACTAGACCAGTTGCAAGGAACAAAGTTCCTGCTCTTGAAAAGCAACCTTTAAAAAGAGGTGTGTGCCTTAAAGTTTATACAACAACTCCTAAGAAACCAAACTCAGCACTAAGAAAAGTTGCTAGAGTCAGACTTTCAAATGGTTTTGAAGTCACAGCCTACATTGGCGGTGAAGGGCATAATCTTCAAGAACACTCTGTTGTTTTAATTAGAGGTGGTCGTGTTAAAGATTTACCTGGTGTTCGTTATCACATTCTCAGAGGAAATCTAGACACACAAGCTGTTGCAAATAGAAAGAAACGTAGATCTTTGTATGGAACTAAAAAAGGTAAATAATTATGTCTAGAAAAAAAACTCAACCAAAAAAAATTGTTACTCCAGACCCCATATTTAAATCAACTATCATTCCCAAATTAATTAATTCTATTATGTATGATGGAAAAAAAGTTGTTGCTGAAAAAATAGTTTATGAAGCAATTGAAAAAATTAAATCTAAAACAAAAGAAGAGCCCATTGATGTTTTTAATGAAGCGATTAATAATATCAAACCTACAGTAGAAGTTAGATCACGTAGAGTCGGTGGTGCAACATACCAAGTTCCTGTAGAAGTTAAAACTAAACGTGCTCAAGCACTAGCAATTAGGTGGTTAGTTGATGCTTCAAGAAAAAGAAAAGATAAACATATGTCTGATAAGATTTTTAATGAACTGTATGATGCTTATGAAAAAAAAGGATCAGCGGTTAAAAAAAGAGAAGATGTGCATAAAATGGCAGAGTCAAATAAAGCTTTTGCTCATTTTAGGTGGTAAAAAATTATGGCTAGAACGAATACTTTAGATACATATAGAAACATTGGAATTATGGCTCATATTGATGCCGGTAAAACTACTACCACTGAAAGAATTTTATATTATACTGGAAAAAGCCACAAAATTGGTGAAGTCCACGATGGTGCAGCAACAATGGACTGGATGGAGCAAGAACAAGAAAGAGGTATTACAATTACATCTGCTGCAACTACTTGTTTTTGGAATGATCACAGAATTAATATTATTGATACCCCTGGTCATGTCGATTTTACTATTGAAGTTGAAAGATCATTAAAAGTTTTAGATGGTGCTGTATGTGTTTTTGATGGTGTTGCAGGTGTTGAGCCCCAATCTGAAACAGTGTGGAGACAAGCCGATAAATATAAAGTTCCAAGAATTTGCTTTGTAAATAAATTAGATAGAACTGGTGCAGATTTTTACAGATGTGTAGATATGATCAGAGATAGACTTGGCTGCAAACCTCTTGTTATACAAGTTCCAATTGGTATGGAAGCGGATTTAGTTGGTGTTGTTGACCTAGTTAAGATGAAAGCACAAGTGTGGAAAAATGAAGCTTTGGGTGCTGAATGGGAATACAAAGAAATTCCAGCTGATTTAAAAGAAATTACTCAAAAATATAGAACTGAACTCGTTGAGACCGCTGTTGAACAAGATGAAAAATTAATGGAAAGCTATTTAAATGGTGATGAAATTAAAGAAGAAGACTTAGTTAAATGTATAAGAAAAGGAACATTAAATTTTAGTTTTGTTCCCATAACTACTGGCTCAGCTTTTAAAAATAAAGGTGTTCAACCTTTGCTCGATGCTGTTATTAATTATCTTCCAAGTCCAATTGATATTGGTTCAATCACTGGAACTATCCCTGGAACTGAAGATATTAAAGAAATGAAGTTTGATGATGCAGCTGGTTTTTCTGCACTAGCCTTTAAAGTTGCTAACGACCCATTTGTTGGATCATTAACTTTTATAAGAATTTATTCTGGAACAATTAAAACTGGAACAGCTGTTTACAATACTTCAAAGGAAAAAGAAGAAAGAGTAGGCAGAATGCTTTTAATGCATGCAAACTCTAGAGAAGACATTAAAGAAGCAAATGCAGGTGATATTGTTGCATTAGCTGGACTTAAATACACAATAACAGGACATACTTTATGCGATGAAGCCAACCCTGTTTTATTAGAGCCAATGGAGTTTCCAGAACCAGTAATTGAAATTGCAGTTGAACCTAAAACAAAAGCTGACCAAGAAAAAATGGGAGAAGCTTTAGCTAGATTAGCAAAAGAAGATCCTTCTTTTAGAGTAACTTCAGATGAGGAATCTGGTCAGACAATTATTAAAGGTATGGGTGAATTACATCTAGATATCATTGTTGATCGAATGAAAAGAGAGTTTAATGTCGAGGCAAATATTGGTGCACCTCAAGTTGCCTACCGTGAAACTATTCAAAATGCTTCTGAATTTGAGTACACACACAAAAAGCAAAGTGGTGGTGCTGGACAGTTTGCTAAAGTTAAACTTTTAGTTGAACCCCAAGAGCCTGGCAAAGGTAGAGAAGTTGATAGCAAAATTAAGGGTGGATCAATTCCTAAAGAATTTATTCCGGGTGTTGAAAAAGGTATTGAAACAATATCAGATGGTGGAATTTTGGCTGGTTTCCCATTAATTGATTTTAAAGTCACAATTTTAGATGGATTACATCACGATGTAGATTCCAGTGTTCTTGCATTTGAGTTAGCTGGTAGAGCTTGTTTTAAAGAAGCTTGTACTAGAGGTGGATTAAAATTATTAGAACCAGTAATGAGAGTTGAAGTAGTTACACCTGAAGATTATATGGGTGACGTTATTGGTGATTTAAACAGTAGAAGAGGTCAAATAAGTGAACAAGAGAGCAGAGGCAATGCAACCGTTATAACTGCAATGGTTCCTTTAGCTAACATGTTTGGATACATAAACAGTTTAAGATCAATGTCTCAAGGAAGAGCTCAATACTCAATGTTCTTTGATCATTATTCTAAAGTCCCACAAAATGTGCAGGATGAA
>Ga0307986_10001781_pt1 | contig 15585 bp, 17 predicted proteins | sample EllFjometageno82_FD_203170 | JGI IMG/M metagenome (GOLD analysis project Ga0307986, IMG submission 203170) | Marine microbial communities from Ellis Fjord, Antarctic Ocean - #82 | ecosystem: Environmental > Aquatic > Marine > Unclassified | place: Southern Ocean | collected 2014-10-09
GCCCCATTAATTTTGGTGTCTTAGCTCTTGTTTTATCAACTGACAAAACAACATTTTCTATCGAAGGACCACCAGAACCCATAACTATTCCAGTTTTAAAATTACTCACATCTTTATCATCCAACCCAGAATCTTTGATAGCTTCTTTCATTGCTATATAATTATAAGCCGAGCCAGATCCCATAAATCTAATTGTTTTTCTATCAATGTGGTCTTCAAGTTTTATATTTGGTTTACCGTGAATGTGGCTTCTTAAATTATGTTCTTTGTACTCTTCACAAAAAGATATTCCTGATTTTGAGTTTAAAAGAGATTGATAAACCTCGTCTTGATTATTACCCAAACATGAAACAACACCCAAACCTGTAACTACAACTCTTCTCATTATTTAAACAACCCTACCTTTAAATTTTCTGCTGAATATATTTTTTTATCATCTGCAAATAATAATCCATTAGCCAAACCAACGGAAGTACCACCAGGAGACATAATTTTTTTTATATCAATTATATAAGTTGCTTTTTTAACACTTTTTAAAACTTCTCCTGTAAATTTTACAGTGCTCACTCCCAACGCCCTTCCCTTTCCAGGATTACCAAGCCATCCAAGATAAAATCCAACTAACTGCCACATTGCATCCAAACCAAGGCATCCAGGCATAACCGGATCTTCATTAAAGTGACAATCAAAGAACCAAAGGTCGTCTTTGATATCTAACTCAGCTTTTATAACTCCTTTATTAAAAGCACCACCCTCATCATTGATTTCAGTTATTCTATCAAACATGAGCATTGGTGGAAGAGGTAATTTTGCATTACCTGGACCAAAAAGATCGCCATTACCACAGCTTATTAGCTCATCGTATGTGAATGAGTTTTTTTTCATAATTTCAAACACCTTTAATACTTGATTTATTGAGATTATAATATAGAAATAGTTTAGAACTATTATAAACAATAATGAACAATATAAACTTGTATACTGAAAAATTAAGAGTATCTGGCTTAAGACCCACAAGACAAAGACTTAAAATCTGTGAGGTGCTATTTTCAACTGAAAAAACTTTTCATTTTACAATAAATGATCTCACTAAAATTATAGAAGATAAATTAAGTGAAAAAATTTCTTTAGCTACAGTTTACAATACTGTTCATGCTTTTAAGAAAAAGGGCTATTTAAAAGAAATTTCAATCAATAGTGATAAAAGCTATTTTGATACCAACACAACCGATCACCAACATTTTTTTGACGAAGATAAAAGTGAGCTAATAGATTGTGGAGATGATGAGATTGATTCTGTTAATGTTAAAAGAAACATCACTGGAAAAAAAATAAAGTCAATTGAAGTCTTGATTAGGGTTGCGAGTGATAATCAAAATCAAAATTAAATCAATTATTTCAATAACTTAACAATTACATTAAAACAATTCTAAACTGTTGACTCTAATTTAGAATCATTATATATTTATAATAATCATTAAGGAGAAAAATATGTCATTAAAAGGAAGTAAAACAGAAGAAAACTTAAAAGACGCATTTGCAGGTGAAAGTCAAGCAAACAGACGTTATTTATATTTCGCTCAAAAAGCCGATATAGAAGGTTATAACGATGTAGCATCTGTATTTAGATCAACAGCAGAAGGTGAAACAGGACATGCTCATGGACACCTTGAGTATCTAGAAGAAGTTGGTGATCCAGCTACTGGATTACCGATTGGTGAAACTAAAGATAATTTAGCTTCAGCTGTGCAAGGTGAAACACATGAGTATACAGACATGTACCCAGGTATGGCAAAGACAGCTAGAGAAGAAGGTTTTGCAGAAATTGCTGAGTGGTTTGAAACTTTAGCAAAAGCTGAAAAATCGCACGCAGGTAAATTTCAAAAAACATTAGAATCTATTGCGTAAATAGAACTTAATTCATGGTGGGGTTTACTCCACCATTAATCCCATAAGATTTAATTTCATGAGTAAAGAAGGCGGTACCGAGGCACCTATAAGACATCCAATAAATTTTGAGCACCCTGATTTTTTAGATCCAAAGAAATTAGATGATGAGATGAGAAGAGCATTTGATATCTGTCATGGATGTAGAAGGTGTTTTAATTTATGTGACTCATTCCCAAAACTATTTGACATGATTGATGAGTCAGAGAATGAGGATGTAGAAAGTTTAAAAAGTGAACAGTTTGAACCAGTTGTAGATGCATGCACGTTGTGTGACATGTGTTTTATGACTAAGTGTCCCTATGTACCGCCACATGATTTTGATTTAGATTTTCCACACTTAATGTTGAGGTACAGAACGGCCCAAAAAAAATTAAATAAGCTACCTATAGTGCCTGCGCTATTAGCTCAAACTGACAGAAATGCAAAAATTGGTGTTGCTTTATCATCACTAGTAAACTGGATATCAAATATTAAAAATATTTTCTTTAGAAAAATATTAGAATTGGTTGCCGGAATAGATATGAGAGTTAAACTTCCAACATATAATTCAGAGACATTTACAAATTATTTTAAAAAAAATAAAGATATAATAAATAGTGATGCACCATCAAAAGGTAGGAAAGTAGTAATTTATTCAACGTGTTTTGTTAATTTTAACAAAAAAGATACAGGTATTGCTGCTTTAAAAGTTTTAAAGAAAAATGGAGTTGAAGTTCAAGAAGCTTATCCAGGATGTTGTGGCATGCCTTTCTTAGAACAAGCAGACCTACCAAAGGTTGTTGAGCAAGCAAAAAAAGTATCTAAAGAATTATTGGAATGGGTAGATAAGGGATATAAAATTATTACACTTACAGCTAGCTGTGGTCTAATGTTGAAATTTGAATGGCCTTTATTGTTGCCTAAAGATGAAAACATTAAAAGACTTTCTAAAAACACTAATGATATAGATGAATATATCGTTACTATAGCTCAAAACGAAGGCTTAGCAGAAGGTCTGCAAGAAATAGACGGTGGTGTGACTGTTCACAATGCTTGTCATGCTAGAGCTCAAAATATGGGTATTAAATCTAGAGACATGTTAAAATTTATTCCTAATATTAAAATGGATGTTGTTGAAAGATGTGCTGGCCATGGTGGAACCTTTGGGGTTATGAAAAAAACACATGACCTTGCTGTAAAAGTTGGAACACCAACAGCACGACAGATTAAAAATAAAAACAATAAATATATGGCTTCGGATTGTCCATTAGCAGGCAAACACTTAAAACAATTAGAGAAAGATACCAATATTTCTAATGATGAGGCACTACACCCCATCGAATTAATGGCAAAAAGTTATAGGTTATAATCATGAGCAGGGATAAAAGACAGGTTGAAAAAAAAGATTTAATGTCAGCAGATATTTATGCTGAAGGTAGAAAACAAATTAGAAAAGATCTTGTTGAATTCAAAAAAAATAGAAGAATAGCACTTGGTCCTTATGCAACTTTTTATTTTGAGAGTTTTGAAACTATGGTGGCACAAATTCAAGAAATGCTACATATTGAAAAAGGTGGTGATGAACAATTAAAAGATGAGTTAATTGCATATAACCCTTTAGTTCCAAATGGAAAAGAGCTTACAGCCACACTAATGTTTGAAATTGATAATCCACTTTCTAGAGGCGCATTTTTAGGAAAAGTTGGTGGAATAGAAAAAAACATCTTTATGAAAATTGACAATCAAGAGGTTAAAGCAATACCAGAAGCAGATGTGGATAGAACATCGGCTGAAGGAAAAGCCTCTTCTGTACAATTTATTCATTTTAAATTTAACGATGATCAGATCAACAAATTTAAATTAGGAGAGACAAGTATCGAACTGGGAATTGATCATAAAGAATATGCTCATACTACAAAATTAACTCATGATAATATTAAATCATTATCAGCTGATTTTATCTAGTAAGTCCCCAGACACTTTTAATTTTAACCCAACCTGTGTAATTGTCAGTTTTTATATTGCACCAGTTATCTTCACATTTTTTGATAACTAACAATCTGCCTTTTTCTAGTCTTGCCAAAGGTTTAGAGAAATTTGAAGGCTTTTTAAACAAGATCTCTTCTTCTAAAGTAATAATAGAATTTGAACGTTTTAACTGACTCCTGTGTATCCAGCCACTATTATTATCTAAAAATATCACTCTTCTCATATTTTCTTTTTTATCTATCAGTTTTACGGGCAAGTTAATTTTTCTGTAAATATACTTAATAGGATAATCTAAACCAGGTCCATACCTAACATTTGTCTTATTTTTTTTTAGAGATAAAAATACTTCTTCAGCATTTAATATTTGCAAACTTAAAATTGATAAACATAAAAAAAAAATAATTAATCTTTTTATCATTTACAAAAGCAATTTTTTCTTTTTTTTAATTTAACTTTTCTGAAGTTTAAATGAAGTAAATCTAAAATAAAAATATATCCATCAAGCCCTGTTCCGATATTAAGTATTTTTTTTAACACCTCATTCGCTTGAATGGTTCCAATAATTCCTGCAACAGTTCCAAGAATACCTTCAGATTCACAGTTTAATAGTTCATCTGAAATATTAAATTCTTGAAAAAAACATCTCAAACAAGGAATTTTTTTGTTTTTAAAATTAAAAGTGAATACATGTCCATCAAACTTACTAATTGCTCCAGTGACAAGAACCTTTTTAAACCTTAAACAAAAATCATTTAATAAAAATTTTGTTGTAAAATTATCTGATCCATCAACTATATAATCATAGTCATTAATAATGTTAGTAAAATTATTATCATTTAATCTAATTTTATAAATTTTAACTTTTGTATGAGGATTTATTTTTTTAATTTTATCTTTTGCTATTTTGACTTTAAACTTTCCAATATCAGATGTGTTATAAAGACTCTGTCTGTGTAAATTGGAAAGATTTATTTTATCGTTATCAGCAATTCCTAACGATCCAATTCCTGCCCTAGAAAGAAATTCCGCGACGGGTGATCCAAGCCCTCCAGCACCAACTATCAAAACTTTTGAGGATAGGATTTTTTTTTGTCCTAGGATACCGATATCTTTAAGCACTATCTGTCTTGAAAATCGCTCGATTATTTTTTTATTCAATTGGCCTTTCATTTACCTGTTGAGCCAAATCCACCTTCACCTCTTAATGTATCTGGTAAATTATTCGTTTCTTCGAATTCCATTTTAACAACAGGTGTCAAGATCATTTGAGCAATTCTATCTTTATTATTAATTAAAAAATCCTCTTTACCGTGATTAAAAAGGATAATTTTAATCTCTCCTCTATAATCGCTATCAATAGTTCCTGGTGTATTTAAAACAGTAATATTATTTTTTGCGGCAAGACCTGATCGAGGACGAATTTGTACCTCATAATCCTCTGAAAATGCCATAGAGAGACCCGTAGGTACTAAATATGAGCTATTGGGTGCAATCTTAATTGTCTTTTCTATAAAGGCCATTAAATCCATGCCAGATGCTCCATTTGTTTTGTAAGCTGGAAGCTCTACACTAGGATTTAGTTTTTTGATTAATACTTTGGCCATTGAATTTTAATTTAATTGTTCAATAACCCTATCTATTATTTCTTCTGAAATCTCAGATTTTTTTTTCATCATAAGTTTTTCATTTTTAATTTTTTCATCTTTATAAAAAATTGAAACTTCATTGAAATTAGAGTCAAAACCAATGGAATTATCAGATACATCATTTGCTATTATCCAGTCGCAATTTTTTTCTATTAGTTTTTTTTTTGCATTTTCTTGAATATCATTTGTTTCAGCAGCAAAGCCGATAACTAATTTTGGTCTAAGAGAATTATGTTTTGATACATAATTAAGAATATCAATATTTTTTTCAAATTCTAAACTTAAATTATCTTGTTTCTTTATTTTTTGATTTTTTTTTTTTATCACCTTAAAGTCAGCAACGGCCGCAGAAAAAATTGCTACATCAGTAGGTAAGTTTTCTTGTGTGGCTTTAAACATTTCATCTGCTGTTTCAACCCTGATTAAGTTTATATCATTACTAACCTGTAGGTTTGTCGGCCCAGAAATTAGTGTTGTTTGAAAACCCCTTTTTGCTAACGATTTTGCTAGAGCATAACCTTGCTTTCCGGAAGACTTGTTAGTTATAAATCTTACAGGGTCAATATATTCATTAGTTGGTCCTGCAGTTACTAATGCCTTTAATTTTTGATTTTTTTTCAACTCACTAAAATATGCTTTAATTATTTGGAAAATATCTTTTGGTTCAGTCATTTTACCTTCGCCAAATTCTCCACAAGCCATATCTCCAACTTCAGGGCCAATTATTTTATAACCATAAGACTTTAATTTATCGAGATTTTGTTTAGTTGATGGATGTTCCCACATTCTAACATTCATAGCGGGTGTCAAAAAAATATCCTTATTAGATGCAAGAATTACTGCTGATGCTAGATCATCTGAAGATCCAGAACTTAATTTTGAAATAGTATTTGCAGTAGCGGGAGCAACTAAAATTATATCTGCCCACCTAGATAGTGATATATGATCCATTTCTGCTTCATTCCCAGCATTAAATAAATCATCGTAAACTTTTTCTTTTGAAAGCGAGGCTACTGATAAAGGAGTTACAAATTCTTTAGCACTTTTAGTGAGGATAGTTTTAACTTCTGCACCTTGCTTTTTTAACAACCTTATAAGCTCTAAACTCTTATATGCGGATATGCCTCCACATATTATTAAAAGTATCTTTCTATGTAATAAATTATTCATTCTGCAAATTAAAATACTAATAGGCCAATGATTACAAGCAGTAATAATCCAACAATAGACTGATTTCTAAACACAATCATTTCAGATTTTTTTTCGTTTAGGGCAGTGAAAGAGTGCGAGTTATGGGGTATTTGTCCACTAGCCAAAAGTGTAAGGGCTTGATTGGCTTTATCCATGATCTCTGGAAAATCAGGCAATCTTTTAATTACTTCAGTAGTACTTTTTAAGCTTTCACCCAAAGTATTAATAGGATCTTTAGTTTCTCTTAACCAACTTTCTAAAACTGGTTTTGAGGTCTCCCAAATATTAGTATCAGGATTAAGTTTTCTAGCAACACCCTCAACTACAACCATAGTTTTTTGTAACATTAATAATTGGGGTTGTGTTTGCATATTAAATTTTTCAGTAACATCAAAAAGTTGTTTTAATAATTTTCCTCCAGAAATATCCTTAACAGATTGACCAAAAATTGGCTCACCAATTGAGCGTAAAGCTTGAGCGAGATCATCGACAGGTACATCTTTAGGGACAAGTCCAGCAACCAAGTGTACTTCAGCAACTTTTTTATAATCTCTCTGAATAAAACCAAATAAAATTTCTGCTAAAAATCTTTTGCTAAGGCTGTCTAATCTACCCATAATACCGAAATCAATTGGAACAATTTGTCCACTATTATCAATAAAAATATTTCCTTGGTGCATATCAGCATGAAAAAAACCATCCCGAACAGCATGTCTTAAAAAATGTTGAATAATGTCAGAAGCAATTCTTTTAGTATCAATATTTCTTTTTTGTAAATCATCAGTTTCACGAATAGAAACACCGTCTACCCAATCAAGCGTCATTACATTTTCACTTGTAAAATTCCAATAAATTACGGGAACTCTAAAACCTGCATCATTTTTAGTATTTTCAGCATATTCATTTGCAGCAGCAGCTTCAAACCTTAAGTCCATTTCAAGATTAGTTATCTCTTTAAGTAGAAAAACAACTTCAATTAATTTTAATCTTTTGGTTTTTTTAATAAATGTTTCAACAAAAAAAGCAAAAAGCATCAATGCATCTATTTCCTCATTAAATATTTTTTTTATATCTGGCCTTAAGATTTTAATAGCCACATCCTTTATTGTGCCATTATCATTTATTTTGGCTTTGTGGACTTGAGCTATTGAGGCAGCAGCAACTGGTTCACTTAAATCTATTATTGTATTAAAAGTTTCTTCTCCTAAATCTTTTTTAATAATTTCTTTTGCTTCAGACAAGGGAAAAGCTGGAAGCCTATCTTGTAAACCTTCTAATTGTTTAGCTAGCTCATCTCCAATTATATCTGGCCGCGTAACTAAAAATTGTCCCAATTTGATGAAAGTTGTTCCCATTGATTGTAGCGATTTTGAGAGCCTTTCTCCTTCTGTATTATTAGAATTAGCTCTTCGCTGATTTAAAAAAGAAAAGGAAAGTATTTGAAATAGAATTTTGATAGCAAGAGGTGGTTCTTTAAATTTAGAAACAACATTTAAAATATCAGATTTAGCTAACTTTCTTCCCAATTTAAATAGAGTGAATAGTTTTTTAATCATTAAATTTTCCAGCCAGAGTGAATTGCTACAATTCCACCTGATAAGTTTCTATAACTACAATTTTTGAATTTATTTTTTTTCATTAGATCAATTAATTCTTCTTGATTAATAAATTCCTCAATGCTTTTTATTAAATACTCATAAGGCTCTTTTTGACCTGCAACGGCTTTTCCAATTAAAGGAATAAGCTTAGAATAATTTTTATAAATAAAGTCTAGATTTGAGTTTTGAATTTTTGAAAATTCTAAACATAAGTAGCGACCACCTGGTTTTAAAACACGATAAGCTTCAGAAAGAGCTTTATTAAGATCTTTAGTGTTACGTAAGCCAAAACTGATTGTATAATAGTCACAAGAATTATCTTTTACAGGTAATTTTTCTGCAGGAGCAATTATCCAATTAATATTTCTATAAGCAATTAATTTAACCTTACCCTTGCCAATCATTCCCTTGTTTGGATCCACACAAAAAATTTTTCCATCTCTATCAGTTAAATCTAAAAAAAGTTTACCTAGATCACCAGTACCACAGGCGACATCAATTAAAGTTTTATCTTTTGAGGGATTCATCCAACGTATTAAATTTTTTTTCCAAACTCTATGAACGCCTAAGGACATAAAGTCATTCATTAAATCGTATTTATCATAGACATTGTCAAACACACGTTGAACTAGTCCCTTTTTATTTTGGAGATATTGTTGCATGTTAAATATATTATTTGATGATAATATACTGTCAAATGCCAGAATTACCAGAAGTAGAAATAGTCAAACAATCATTAGCTAAAAAAATACAACACAAAAAAATCAAAAAGGTAATAATTAAAAACAGAAATTTAAGGTTTAAAATTCCTCTAAAATTTGAAGAATTATTACAAAATAAAATTGTTAAAAAAGTTACTAGATTTTCTAAATATCTAATTTTAAATTTTTCAGACGGTTCATTTTGCTTGATCCACTTAGGCATGTCAGGGACCATTCACATAATTAAAAAGAGTAATTTTGATAAATTTACAAACACAAGTTTTTATAATTCTCCAAATTTACCAAAAAAACATAATCATATTGAAATGCAGTTTCAAGATTTAAAAGTTATTTATAATGATCCTAGAAGGTTTGGTTTTTTTAAATTTATAAACAACCAACAAGAACTTATAAACAGGTTTAATCATTTAGGGCCAGAGCCATTCTTTAAAAATTTTGATTTGAAATATTTATTGAAATACTTCTTAAATAAAAAAAAGGATATAAAAAGTTTTTTATTAGATCAAAAATTTGTATCTGGAATTGGCAATATCTATGCTAGTGAAATTTTATTTTTAAGTAAAATTGATCCAAGAACATATGCAATGAAACTATCAAAGGAAGATTGTAAAAAAATTATTTTTTTTTCAAAAAGTGTACTCAACAGGGCTATAAAAAAAGGTGGCTCAAGTATACGTGATTTTAAGAATACCTCTGGACAAAGTGGAAATTTTCAAAAAGAATTTAAAGTGTACCAAAGAGAAAATCTCAATTGTTTAAGAAACAAATGTTATGGCAAAATAATGAAAATATTTATATCTAATAGATCAACTTTCTTTTGTAATATATGCCAAAAATAAGCAATTATTCTATTGACCAGTATAAATTCTCGAGCTATACCACTGCGCTTATGGCAAACACAAAATCCGCAATTAAAAGAATTAGAAAAATTGCCACACAAACATTAGTTAATAAGGCGCGTAAGAGCAAATATAGGAATGCTATAAAAAAAATGAACCTTCTTCTTGAAGAAAAGAAAAAAGATGAAGCTTTAAAATTCTTACCTAAGTTGAATTCTGAATTGATGAAGGTTGCAAAAACCGGAATTATCAAAAAAGCTAATGCTTCGAGAAATGTTTCAAGAATAACAAAAAAAATTTCAGCCCTATAAAACTACCTATAGTTGTTGAATAATTTCAACTCAAAGTACTTATACCAAATAAGATTTCTTTAAAATTAATAATACCACATCTAGATCTAGTAAAAATTAAAGTTTATAAATTGTAAATCATACACTCATAGTTTTATAATTTGTAAAATTTATAATTTGTAAATCACACACTCACATATTTAAGATTTGTAAAATGCAATTGTGCAATTAATCAGCATTGTGACAAAAATATTTTCTAAGAATAAAAACAGACCACCCTTGAAAAAAGTTCGCGTTAAGAATGATTCACCTACAGATTTTATTTTTTTTTTAAAATACAAACTTTTTTATTGTATAATTTCTATTTTACTTCTAACTGACTCTATTCCTACAAATTTTTATGTCAAATAACACAACACAAAATTTACAAAATGTATCTTCTGAAGCTCTAGATTGGGCTGTAGTTCAAAAGGATATGAAAAATAAATTAGGCAGTGACATATATGAAAGCTGGCTTAAAAAAATAGATTTTGTTGAAGAGATGAGCAATTATATTTTACTTTCTGTTTCAACTAGATTTATAAGAGACTGGATTACTTCAAGATATCTAGATCAAATATTACAAGTTGTTAAAGTCTATAAAAAAGATCTATCAAGAATTGAATTTAAGATTATTGAAAAAACCCAAGATAATAATACAGAAAATAATATTCACTCTAACGAAAATAAAGAAAATGTGTCATTCATCAAAGACACATATTTACAATACAATAGAATTGATCTTAACAAAAGATTTGATAACTTTATAACAGGAACAAGTAATAAACTAGCTTATGAAGCATCATTAAAAGTTTCGGAAAATATTTCACACTATAATCCACTCTATATTTATGGAGGTGTTGGAATGGGAAAAACCCATTTATTAAATTCAATTGGTCTTTCATTGAAAGAAAAAAACAAAGTTATGTTTATTTCTGCTGAGAGATTTATGTATCAGTTTGTAAAATCAATTAAATCTAATGATATGGTAAAATTTAAAGAATATTTTAGAAATACGGATATTTTATTAATTGATGATATTCAGTTTATGAATGGAAAAGAAGCAATGCAGGAAGAGTTTTTTCATACTTTTAATGCATTATTAGATAAAGGGTCACAAGTTATCATCTCTGCCGACAGAGCTCCAAACAAATTATCAAGAATCCAAGATAGAATTAAATCAAGATTTGCAGGTGGTTTAGTCGTTGACATCCAAAAACCGGACTATGAACTTAGAAGTAAAATTGTTAAACAAAAAACAGAAGAACTTAATCTTTTTTATTCCAATCAAGTCAGTATTTCTGATGAGATACAAAAATTTATTAGCACTGAAATTACAACAAGTATTAGAGAGATAGTCGGAGCAATTAATAGAATTGTTTCTTTTTCAAGAATATATAAAAAAGTCCCGAACCTATCTGAAATTAAAGTTGTTTTAAAAGATTTACTAAATGTAGGTGAAAATAAAGTAACAATTGATTTGATCCAGTCCACAGTCTGTAAATTTTTTAAAATAAGTAAAAATGAAATGCTTTCTTCAAGAAGATCACGATACCTTGTCAGACCCCGACAGACTGCGATTTATTTAGCTAAAATACTAACCTCTAAATCTCTGCCCGAAATAGGAAGGGAGTTCTCTAATCGAGATCATACAACAATCATACATTCTGTTAAAACAATTGAAAAATTGAAAGAAAAAGATCCAGAAATGACGAACAATATTAATAACTTAAAAAATCAAATATTGTATACTAAAGAAAATGAAATTTAATGTTAATCAACAAGACCTGCAACAAGCACTTAATTATTGCCAAGGTGTAATTGAAAAAAGAAGCACACTTCCTATTTTGTCAAATGTTTTACTAAATGCTAGTAATTCAAATTTAACAATTACAGCAACAGACCTGGATTTAATATTTATCCACCAAATTAACAATGTTGAAGTTGTAGAAGAAGGAAACACAACTACCACTTCATCAACCATTTATGATATTATAAGAAAATTATCTGCAGGAAAAAAAATTAATTTATCTTTAACAGATGTTAGTAAACTTCAAGTTGAGTCTGAGAAGTCTGTTTTTAACTTAAATTGTATTAGTTCATCTGAATTTCCTTTGACAGATGAAAATTTTAATCAAAATGAATTCTCAATAAAGTCAAAGCAATTATTAAAACTTCTAAATAAATGCAAATTTTCTGTTTCTAATGATGAAACAAGACACTACTTAAGTGGAATTTTTTTTCATCAAACTGAAATAGAAGATAATTTTTTTTTAACAGCCGCAGCTACAGATAGTCATAGAATGTCTATATCCAAAATAAGATTAGATCAGAAGGTAGATTTTGAGCCAATCATACTTCCTAAAAAAACAATATTTCAATTATGCTCTTTGCTAGAAAACTATGATGGTGATGTGAAAATTTCAAATGTTAAATCTAAAATTAAATTTGAATTAAATAATAGTATTTTAATTTCTAAATTAATTGATGGTAAATTTCCGAACTATGTTCAGGTAATACCTAAAAATAATCAAAAGAAATTAGAAATAGATCTAAAATTATTTCTAGGCTCAGTAGATAGAGTCGCTTCAGTTTCATTAGACAAAAAAGATGGAGTAAAATTTAATTTATCAAAAGATGTTCTGAACCTATCGGTTAACAACACCAACAGTGGCGATGGAAAAGAAAGTCTAAATGTAAAATTTGATCATGATTTAGAAATTAGTTTTAATTCTAGATACTTGATTGATGTTGCCTCACAGCTTGATGGAGATAAAATTGAAATATTTTTAAATGATACTGGATCTCCAGCACTAATCAAAGATCCGAGTGACTTTGATAGTATATTTGTTGTAATGCCAATGAAGGGCTAACCTAAAATGTCTAATTCAGAGTAAATAACATTCTCTAATTTTTTTAAGAAAACTTCTTTTTCTAATCCTGGTTCAATAGATTTTAAAATTGAAATTATTAAAACTGTATTAATTTTTTTTGAACCTTTTTTTGGCCAAGTATTTCCAGAATTTATAGCTATCGGCTGACATGCAATTTTTAATTCTTCATAAATTTTACTTGAACCTTTCTTAAAAGGCGTTCTATCTTCAGGTGATAATCTTGTTCCCTGTGGAAAAATTATTAAGGGTCTATTGGATGAATTGAAATGTTTGGATATATCACTAAAAAAATTAAGGTTTTCTTTTGATACCTTGTTTCTTTTAATTGATATTGATCCAATTTTTTTAAGATGCCACCCAAATATTGGTATCATCAATAACTCTTTTTTTAGAATAAAAACTGGAGAATTAAAAATTGTCTGTAAAAAAAAAGTTTCAAATATTGATTGGTGAGAAGCTGCTATAAAAAATTTTTTATTTTTGATTATATTTTCCCTACCTTTAATGATTATTTTAGTGGATAAAAAAAATTGTAAACAAAAAGAAGTCCAATAACCCATAATTTTTCCACCAAATAAAACCATCTTCTTTGGTAAAAAAATTCCTGGGAGAAATATTAAAGAAATAAAAATAATTCCAATAAAAAAGAATAGAGTAAATAAAAAGTTTCTTATCATTTTTACCAAGAATTAAATTAGGTCTTCTATTTTTTGTCTTTTTTTAATGACATTAATTTTAGAACCCTTGATTAATACTTCTGTTGGCTTTGGTCTAACATTGTAGTTAGAACTTAATGACATTCCATAAGCCCCAACATCACACATTACCACAAGGTCTTTTTCTTTTAGTTTTTGGAATCTTTTTAATGTCGTAAATTTATCAGTGCTTTCACAAATTGGCCCAACAAATTCATAAATTTTTTTTGAAGTTTGATTGTTTTTTATTACAGGTAAAGTTCTGTGATTTGCACCATATAATGCAGGTCTCATAAGATCATTCATTGCAGCATCTAATATAATAAAGTCTTTTTTATCATTCTTTTTTATATAAATAACTTTTGAAATGAGCAAACCTATGTTGCCAACTATCGACCTACCTGGCTCAAATATAATTTTAGACTTATGACTTTTTAAGAATTTATTGATAGCAATATTGTATTTTTGATAATTAAGTTTTATATCATTCTTTTCATAAGATATTCCCATACCACCACCAAGGTCAATGAACTCAAATTTGTGATTGCATTTTTTGATAATCCTATTTACCACCTTAAGCATATTTTCATATGGTTTATGATCAAGAATTTGACTTCCTATGTGAACGCTTAAACATTTAAGGTTAATATTTTTTGATAATTTAGAATAATTGACAAGATTAAAAAATGTTTTTTCGTCTACACCAAATTTATTTTCTTTTTTGCCAGTTGAAATTTGTTTTAAAGTTTTTGCATCTGTGTTTGGATTTAATCTAATACCAATATTTATGATCTTTTTTTTAAATTTAGCAATTCTTTCAATCTCCTTAATTTCACTGTCAGACTCCGCATTTATTAATAGAATATTTTGATCAATTGCATAACTTATTTCATTAGATGTTTTTCCAACTCCTGAAAAAACTACTTTTTTTGGGTTTATACCAGCTTTAAGTGCCATCATTAACTCTCCCATTGAAACCACATCCGCACCTAATCCAAATTTTCTAATTTCTCTAATTAAATTTACATTGGTATTTGATTTAATTGCAAAACATATTAGGGGAGAAAATGATTTAAAATGTTTTTTGAAGTTACTTATATTTTCTTTTAATTGTTCGTATGAATAGCAGTAGGTGGGTGTGCCAAATTTTTTAGCAATATCTTCAACCATAACCTTTTCAATAGAGAGTCTTTTATTAATATATTTCATTAAATCCTAAATATAAGGACACTATTTTTGAAAGTATTGTATTTAGGGTCTGCTTTTTTTCCACAAGAAAATAACAAAATACTAAATATAGAAATTAAAATTAATTTTTTTATCATTTTATAACTTTTTATATTTTATTATCATTTTTTTAATATTATCAAAAGATGTTCCACCATAAGATTTTTTTGAATTAACTGAGTTTTTTACATTAAATATCTTAAATACTTCATTTGTAAGTTTAGGTTCAATTTTTTTTAACTCATTGATACTGAGTTCGTTTAATTTTTTCTTTTTCTTTTCTGCTAAATTAACAATCATAGACGTCGTTTTGTATGCTTTTCTAAATGGCATTGAATGATTTTTAACAAGATAATCTGCCAAATCTGTAGCTGTGATATAGCCTGAATTCGCAAGATCCAACATTTGCTGTTTATTTGGTCGTAAATTTTTTAAAACTTCATTAAGAATTGCAATACAATTGATAAGAATTTCATTAGATTTAAACAATATCTCCTTATCATCCTGTAAATCTTTGAAATAAGAT
>Ga0307986_10001782_pt1 | contig 15580 bp, 16 predicted proteins | sample EllFjometageno82_FD_203170 | JGI IMG/M metagenome (GOLD analysis project Ga0307986, IMG submission 203170) | Marine microbial communities from Ellis Fjord, Antarctic Ocean - #82 | ecosystem: Environmental > Aquatic > Marine > Unclassified | place: Southern Ocean | collected 2014-10-09
AAATGTTATAAATTTTTTATCTTTTTCAAAATGATGACATAACGGATGGTCTATAGAAATGGCTAAAAAAGAAGCTCCAAAGATGGTCTCAGGTCTTGTGGTAAAAATTTTAACAATTTCTTTTTTCCCAACTATTTGAAAATTAATTTGGCAACCCATAGACTTACCTATCCAATTTTTTTGCATTAATTTAACTTTTTCAGGCCAGTCTTTTAATAATTGGAGGTCATTTAAAAGTTCGTCCGCAAACTTTGTTATATTAAAAACCCACTGTGATAATTTTTTTCTTTCAACTTTTGCACCAGAACGCCAACCATTACCGTCTACTACTTGTTCATTAGCCAGTACAGTTTGCTCGACTGGGTCCCAATTAACATAACTTTCTTTTCGAGACACATAACCCTTATTAAAAAAATCAATAAATAATTCTTGTTGGTGTTTATAATAAGTTTCATCGCAAGTAGACAACTCAAGATCCCAGTCAATTGACAAACCAAGCATTTTTAGCTGCCTTTTCATTTGTGTAATATTTTTTTCCGTCCAATCTTTTGGGTGTAAATTATTCTCTCTAGCTGCATTTTCAGCAGGCAATCCGAAAGCATCCCAACCCATAGGATGTAAAACGTTGTAACCATTAAGATATTTAAATCGGGCTATCACGTCACCAATCGTATAATTTCTGACGTGGCCCATATGAATTTTACCAGACGGATAGGGAAACATCTCTAGACAATAAAACTTAGGACAATCTTTTGGTCTGTAAAGTTTTTTATTTTTAAAAAAGGATTGCCACTTTTTTTCAATTAATTGAAAATTTAGTCTTTCCATTTAAAAATTAGTTATTTTTTTTCTTTAGTCTCTTTTTCAAAAAGAGAAGCTTTAGTTAAAATCGACCTTTGTAGTTCTTCTTTGATTTTTGAATTCGAGTTAATTATTTGACAATTTTGATTGCCTGGGCAATTTTTACTATGAATGATTATTTTTATACTATCAGATCTAATCTCGTTAGATAAAAAACGAACAGTAATTTTTATAGAATCGCCTTTAGCAGATTCACTGTACCAGTCAGTTATTATTATTCCTCCTGAGTAATCAACCGTGGTTAATGGTAAAAAATCTAAAATTTCTAACGAGGATCTCCACAAGGGGTTTGATGAACTAAATTCATAGTTTGTTGAACCTCTAGCTCCTCCCATAGCTTGTTTTAATGATAATCCTCTTCCTTCAGTTACATTTTTTCTTGCACGTTCCTTGGCATTTATAGGGGTATTTTTGCTAATTTTACCAGGTTTAGCAAATTTAGGAATTGAGCAAGAAACAAACAAAACTGACAATAATAAAGCTAGAATTAGAGATTTTTTCTTCATATTCAAATATTATATATTTTTTATTATTTTAAACGATTTTTATCTTGTTTTTTCTTAACTTGCTTTAATTAATTGATTAAATTTAGATAGTTGCATAAATGTCACAATTGATAAAATAAGCTCAAGAATAAACATATAATTAACTAAATTAAATTAAAAACGACTATAAACAAGCAACGGAATTAAGAAAATTAACAAGTAACAAAAAAGGAAAAAAATGAAAATAACTAAAATATTAGTAGCGATTTCATTCCTATTTGCAACAGTAGCTAACGCTGGCGAACTGACTGTAACTGGGAACATGGAAACTACTTATCAATCTGAGCGAACTGGTGTAACTGGTAACCCGCTTGGTATGGACAGAGAATTAAAATTCGCTGGTTCAACTGAATTAGATAGTGGAATAACAGTTTCTGTTATGCAAGATACTAGCGATTCATTAGCTTTCGGTAACTCTCAAATATCTTTTGGGAACATTGCAGTTCCAGCAATAGGAATAACATCAATTTATATAGGTTCTGATTCAGATCCAATAGACGCAGTTGATGATATAACTCCATCTGCTTACGAAGAAGCAAACGGTTCTGGTTCTGGTACATACCAAGATGTTGGTTCAAGTGCGGGTCAAATGGGATTAGGATTTAAATTTTCAGTACCAATGCTTGGTGCAGTTAACTATAAACATTATCCAAAAGTTGACAGTACAAAGAATTCTGACAACAGTGCCTCAAGTACTGCCTCAAGTTCTGTAGGATCTGCATACTCAGTATCAATCAAAACTGATTTAGGTGCACTTCCAGGTGCTAGCATGCTTGACGGATTAACTTGGACAAACGCCTTTGCTGAAATCGAAGCAAGTACACTTGCGTCGACAGATGACAAATGGGAAGCAATAAGTGCTTTAAATTACGCATACGGTCCTGTTAAAGTTGGTGTTCAAAAGAAAGCAGTTAGTTTAGGTGAACTTGCACTTGCAAACACAACAACAGATACAGCATCAGTAGTTCATGATGATCTAATTGTTGGTATTGCATATGCAGTAAACGATAACTTATCTCTGTCTTACAACAGAATAACGTCTGACAGAAGTAACTCTGCGGTATTAAACGAACAACAAGAAACAGACGCGTTTAACATTGGTTATACTGTCGGTGGAATGACTATTGGATTCCAAGATGCTTCAACAGATAACGCTAATTATGTGTTAAATGCTGAAGACGATACTAGAACACTAGGTGTTTCTGTAGCGTTTTAGTTAATACATTAAACATTATTAAAAAAGCCGGTTAGAAATAATCGGCTTTTTTTTTACTTCTGTTAATAAAGCCAAGCCATTAGAATTTATCATGTTAAGCTTATTAAGATTAGAATTTCTGATGCCACCTAGTGGCACAATTTTTATCTTGTATTTAAGACTCATCAAATTAAATTTAACAACGCCTAAATGACCCTTTTTATTTTTATAAGATGTTTCGAAAAGTCTAGATAAAAAAATAGTTTTACATCCTTGTTTTATCTTTTCATAAATTTCTTTAAAAGAATGAGCCGAACCTACTAAAATAATATCTTTATTTAAGTAAATTTTTTTATTGTAAGAAGATAAGTACAAACCATCAGCCTTACAGTCTCTTAAAAGCTTTATATCGTTTGAAATATATAATTTAAAACCTTTCTCATTGCATTTTTTTCTAAACGAGCACAAATGTTTTGTATTTTCTGGAATATTATTATTTCTATATATAATAGAAATATTGTTTCTACTTTTGATGCAATTAAGGTCTATGCTTTTTGTATTTTCTATATATAAATAGTAATCACTTTTTATAATAAACATGTATGAATTCTATAGTTCAAAATTTTAAAAATATAAAATCTCTAATTAATAATAGCAACGTAAAGATTATAGCAGTTAGTAAAACCTTCACCTATGAACACATTAAGCCCCTGGTTGAACATGGACATATTCATTTTGGTGAAAATAAAGTTCAAGAAGCACAGTTTAAATGGCACAATATAAAAAAAGAGAAGCCAAACATTAACCTACACATGATTGGTAAACTGCAATCTAACAAAGCAAAGGAGGCTGTTAATATATTTGATTATATTCACTCTTTAGACAACCAAAAATTAGCAGATTATTTAGCAAAATATGAAAATATAAAAAACAAAAAACTGAAATATTTTATTCAAGTCAATATCGGAAAGGAAAAACAAAAATCAGGAATAGGCATTGAATTACTTGATGATTTTTTTTACTATTGCACTAAAGATTTAAACATTAATATAGTTGGTTTAATGGCGATACCACCAAATGATGGGAATGAAAGTATTCATTTCAAGAACTTAATGGAGTTGAATAAATCGTTGGGTCTTAAAGAACTGAGCTTAGGTATGTCTGGTGACTTTCAAGAGGCATTAAAACACGAATCTACATTTGTAAGAATTGGTAGTGCTATATTCGGTAATAGAACTTAATATATTTCTAGTAGTGTTTTAGTAGTAATCCTATTGATCAAAACAAACATATCTTTTTTTGAAATTGCAATGCATCCTCTTGTTGGTTTATAATTTTTTTTTGCAATATGTAGAAATATAGCGCTACCTCTTTTTTTAATAATCGGTTCTACATTGTAGTTAATTATTATTATTACGTCATAAATATTTTCATTTAACCAAAATTTTTCTGCTTTAAAATTAAAAGGAAAATTAATCAATTTATTATAAAACTTTGAATTTGAGTCGTCACACCAACCCATATTTTTTTTTATAATAGTCTTTTTAAGTCTAGTCTTAATTTTTCGAATTCTGTCTTTTCTGTAAAATATTGACTTAAATTTAAACAAACCGGCTGGCGTTTTATTATCACCTTCTCTTTTTTTTACTGTAATTCCTCTTTTACCTACAGCACATTTTATCTTATACTTTCCATAGTATAAAAATTTATTTTTTAATTTTATATTCATATAATTATGAAAAATAGCTTACTTGTTTTTGGAACAAAAAATTTTAACAATTCATTAGATGAAATTAAAGAACATTTAGACTTTACGTTAATTTTTTCTGATAATGCTACTTTATTTAATGTAGTTACTTCTGTAAATGCTCTTTTAATAGATATTGAGGTTAGTAATGATACAAAAAATTTAAATTTAATAAATAGCGTGAGCAATAAACCTATTTTATTAACTGAAAAAAAAGGATTTTTCACCAAATGTAATTATACTAACAAAATTGCTTTTCCTTTAATGTTATCTGATTTTAATTCTACGATTATAACTCTTATAACGTCTAATAAATTTAATCAAAATTCTTTCATAAAAATTAAAGAATACACAATAGATAAAAATGAAAAAAAATTAATAAAAAATAATTTGTCAGTCCCTATTACTGAAAGAGAAATCCAATTAATTGAATTATTGTTTTCCGCAAACAAACCATTATCCAAGAAAAAACTTTTAAAAATAATTTGGAAATACTCAGAAGATGCAGATACACATACTGTTGAAACTCATATTTATAGATTAAGAAAAAAAATTTTTAATAAATTTATCGATGAAAATTTTATACTAAATTTTAAAGATGGATACTCGATTTGAAGAAGAGGAATAAGATTGCAGTAGATTTGTTCTCTAAAAAATACAGAAAGCGCGTGGTGAGGTCAAAAAAAGGAAAAGGCAGTTTTAAAAGAAAAAAAGATTAATTCTTTATTATTCTAATCTAGCTCCAATTTTTTGAATTATTTTAGAAGCCATTTCCGTACCTTTGTGCAAACTTTCCTTAATCGAGATCTTGTTAATATGCCCATGTAAAAAACCAGCTGCGAACAGATCACCCGCTCCAGTTAGATCAACTACTTTAATATCCTTTTGACTGTTGCACTCAAAAACTTCATGACCGCTAATAGCAACACTTCCTTTATCTGATCTCGTTACGACTAATAATTTATTCAAGTCTTTTCCAAATTTAATTACATCATCAAATTCTTTAGCATTAATTAATTCCATTATTTCTTGTTCATTTGCAAAAGTAATATCAAGTTTATTTTTAACCAAGTCATAAAAGCTTTTTTTATGTCGATCAACACAAAATTTGTCAGATAAAGACATGGCCGATTTTTTTGCGAGTTGTAAAGCCTTGTCAAAAGCAGCTTTAGGTTCACCCTCATCCCACAAGTATCCCTCTAAAAAAACTAATTCAGCTTGTTTGATAAAATTTTCCTCAATATCAGCGGGAGAAATTTTTCCTGCTATGCCTAGAAATGTACACATTGTTCTTTCAGAATCAGGAGTAACTAAAATTAAACAAGATCCAGTAGGAGTATCTTCCGTCTTTTTTTCATAACAATATTTAACTTTCTCCTCTGTTAAGCTTCTTTCATACTCATTACCTAAATTATCGTCACTAATTTTTCCTATAAATGAAACTTCATTCTTAAGCTGGGAAAGTCCTACTATGGAGTTTGCTACAGATCCGCCAGCAATATTTTTCTCAATTTTAAGATTAGACAACAAATGTTTGAATTCTTTTTCATCGACAAGCTTCATTGTACTTTTTACTAAATTATTTTTTACCAGAAAGTTTTCGTCAATTCTGCAGATTACATCAACTATTGCATTTCCGATTCCTAAAATTTTCATAATGTTTTTAAGCTTTTATAAATTTAATTTTTTTTTTTCTATTTGGAAAACAAGCAGTACAAATTATGCAATTTATACCATAACAATCTCGAGCTTTACAGTGTTCTCTTCCATAATAGATCATCTGGAGATGAAGTTTATTCCATGATTTTTTTGGAAATAATTTCTTTAAATCAGTTTCAGTTTGAATTACATTCTTTCCATTAGTTAATCCCCATCTCTGAGCTAGTCTATGAATATGCGTATCAACAGGAAAGGCTGGTTGCCCAAATCCTTGAGACATAACTACACTTGCAGTTTTGTGACCGACACCAGGTAATTTTTCAAGATCTTGAAAGTTATTTGGCACTTTACTATCATGTTCCTTTATTAATATTTTTGACATCAGATAAATACTTTTTGCTTTAACTCTGAATATCCCTATTTTTTTTATGAGTATCTCAATTTTTCTCCTACCTAATTTTACAAAATGTTCAGGTTTATTATATTTAGGATATATATTTTTAGTTACATTATTTACATTAACATCCGTACACTGAGCAGACAAAAGAACAGATACTAATAAAGTAAATTTAGAGTTGTGAATAAGAGGAATAGATGTCTTGGGATAAATCTTATTTAATATCTTTAAGATAAGTTTAGCTCGTTGGTTTTCATTCATAAGTTCTAAATTTATTTAAAATTTAAAACGTTTCTCATTGAGTATAATCCTGGTCCTTTGTTTGATAACCATTTTGCAGCCACCAATGCTCCTTCGGAATAAAGACTCCTATCAAAAGCCTCGTGGTTTAAAGTAATTATCTCTTTGCCGCTAGAAAATTTAACCTCATGTTCTCCTATAATTTCACCTTTCCTTAAAGAGTTAAAATTAATTTTTTTTCCATACGGAAAAGATTTTTTGTTTAAAAATTTTTTACCCATTAATTTATAAAGGTCTTTATTCTTCCCGTTAGAAATACCCTTACCAAGCATTAAAGCGGTACCTGATGGATGGTCTTTTTTATGCTTATGATGAATTTCAAAGACCTTACTTAAAAAATTATTACCTAAAGATTTTGATGCTACTTCTGTTAAATACATAAGTAAGTTAATTCCAAGGCTCATGTTTCCCGCTTTTAGAATTGGAATTTTTTTTGAATAGTCTTTAATCAAAGCCTCCTCTTTTTGGGTAAACCCAGTAGTACCAATGACAACTTTTTTTTTAAACTTTGATGCAATTTTTAGTATTTCAAAAGTACTTTTTGGAACTGTAAAGTCTATTATTACACTTGCTTTTTTGAAGGCCAACTCATTATTCAAATCTGGTTTAATACCAAAAATTTTTTTGTGAATTATTTTATTTTCTGTAAGTGTTACCAGTTTAAATTTTTTGTCTTTTTGAGAAGATTTAATAAGTTGTTGCCCCATTCTTCCCATACAGCCAGTAATTGCTAAATTAATTTTTTTCATTAATTTGATCCCCAAAATTTTTTAGTTTTATCAAAAAAATTTTTTATAGAAGGACTCAGCTTAGAATTTTCAAGCTGCTTAAACTCCTCTAAAAGCTCTTTCTGCCTCTTAGATAATGATACAGGAACCTCAGGAACAATTCTAATATATAAATCACCATAAGAACTTTTTCTTAAGATAGGCATTCCTTTATCTTTCAGTCTTAGTTGTTTGCCATACTGGGTACCTTCAGGAATTTTAACTTTTGTTTTACTACCGTCAATGCAAGGAACTGCTATAGAAGTTCCTAGTGCTGCATCTGCGAATGTAATAGGTAATTCAAAAAATAAATTTTCTTCAGATCTTTTAAAAAGGCTATGATTTTTAACTGAAATAAATAAATATAAGTCTCCACTACCACCACTTTTTGTCCCTGCCTCTCCTTTACCTGACAACCTTATTCTAGTTCCATCATCCACTCCTTTTGGAATTTTAACCGAAACATTTTCGTCACTTTGAACTTTCCCATTTCCTTTACATTTTTTACAAGCCTTACCAATTGTTTCACCATAACCATTACATTGAGGGCAACTTTGCTGAACTGTAAAAAAACCCTGGCTAGATCTAATTTTACCTTGACCACCACAATAGTCACATTTTATTGGTTTTGAACCAGGTTCTGCACCGTTACCTTTACAATCGTTACACTTTTTATAAGTCGTATATTCAATTTTTTTCTCTAACCCTTTGTAGGCTTCTTCAAGATTTATAGTTAAATCATACCTTAAGTCATTTCCTCTATTACCAGAAGATCTCCCGCCTGATTCTCGAGAAGAACCACCTGTAAAATCTCCAAAAAAATCTTCAAAAATGTCTGAAAAAGACGAAGTATCAAACCCACCGAATCCTTGGCCAGTTCCACCACTACCTTCAAAAGCAGCATGTCCAAATTGGTCATAGTTGGTTTTTTTTTTTTCATCTGACAGCACACTATAAGCTTCACTTGCTTCTTTAAATTTATCTTCAGCAGCTTTATTGCCAGGGTTTTTATCCGGATGGTGTTTAAATGCCGTAGTACGGTAAGCTTTTTTTATTTCTTCTTTAGATGAAGATTTATCTACCCCTAAGATATCATAGTAGTCTCTTTTAGCCACAAAAAATTTTTTCCTTTTTCAATGTATCTTAGGCGCTTTTTTCTTTATCTTCTTTATTTTCTTTATCTTCCTTTACATCTTTTACATCTTCAAAATCTGCATCAACTACATTTTCTTTATCGTCTTTTTTTGTGTTCTGATCTTCATTTTTTTCGGATGTATCTTTTTGCTGACTTTTATAAACTGCTTCACCTAGTTTCATAGAAGCCTGTACGAGGTCTTGAGTTTTCTTTTTAACTTCTTCAGTATCAGTTCCTTCAAGAGTATTTTTTAAGTCAGAGATTCCAGTTTCTATAGCTTTTTTTTCTTCTTCAGATATTTTATCTCCATGTTCTTTTAAGCTTTTTTCTGTAGAAAAAATAATACTGTCAGCCTGATTTCTTGAATCAACAGCTTCTCTTTTATTTTTATCTGATTCTTTGTTTGCTTCAGCTTCTTTAACCATTGTTTGGATCTCTTCATCGCTTAGACCTCCAGAGGCTTGAATTTGAATTTTTTGTTCTTTGCCTGTACCTTTATCTTTTGCAGATACACTCACAATTCCATTGGCATCAATATCAAATGTTACTTCAATTTGAGGTGTTCCCCTTGATGCTGGCGGAATGCCAACAAGTTCAAAATTTCCTAGTATTTTATTATCTGCAGCCATTTCTCTCTCGCCCTGCAAAACCCTAATTGATACAGCAGGTTGATTGTCTTCAGCTGTAGAAAAAACTTGGCTTTTTTTAGTAGGGATTGTTGTATTTTTTTCAATTAATTTAGTTGATACGCCACCCAATGTTTCAATTCCTAACGACAAAGGAGTTACATCTAGCAACAAAACATCTTTTACATCACCTTGCAGTACACCAGCTTGTATAGCGGCTCCCATAGCAACAACTTCATCAGGATTTACACTTTTATTAGGATCTTTGCCAAAAAAGTTTTTAACTGTTTCTATAACTTTTGGCATTCTTGTCATTCCACCAACCATAACTACTTCATTTATTTCTGCGGCAGAAAATCCAGAGTCTTTTAGTGCGGTCTTACAAGGAGTCAATGTTCTTTCTATTAGTTTTTCAACTAAAGCTTCTAATTTAGCTCTAGTAAATTTTAAATTAACATGTTTGGGTCCAGTTTTATCTGCAGTAATAAAGGGAAGATTTATTTCTGTTTGAGTAGTAGAAGATAATTCAATTTTTGCTTTTTCAGCAGCTTCCTTTAATCTCTGTAAGGCAAGTTTGTCCGTTCTTAAATCAATGCCATTATCTTTTTTAAATTCACTAATTAAATAGTTAACTATTTCATCGTCAAAGTCTTCACCACCTAAAAAAGTATCACCATTCGTAGATTTTACCTCAAAAACACCATCTCCAATTTCAAGGATAGAAACATCAAAAGTTCCTCCACCCAAATCATAGACAGCTATTTTTTGTCCACCTTTTTTATCTAAGCCATATGCTAAAGAAGCAGCAGTTGGTTCGTTAATAATTCTTAAAACCTCCAGTCCTGCAATTTTGCCAGCATCTTTAGTCGCTTGTCTTTGTGCGTCATTAAAATATGCTGGTACTGTTATGACTGCTTTAGTGACTTCTTGACCTAAATATTTTTCAGCAGTCTCCTTCATTTTTTGTAAAACCAAAGCTGCAATTTGAGATGGGGAATATTTCTCACCTTTTGCCTCAAGCCAAGCTTCACCTTTATCAGAGCTGACTATTTTATAAGGGACTTTGTTAATATCTTTTTTCACTGAGCTGTCATCAAAACTTCTACCCATTAATCTTTTTGATGCAAAAATAGTGTCTTGCGCATTTGTAACAGCCTGTCTCTTTGCTGGTTGACCTACCAATTTTTCACCATTTTCTAAAAAAGCCACAATAGACGGCGTTGTTCTAGCTCCTTCAGAATTTTCTAAAACTTTTGGTTGAGAACCTTCCATGACAGAGACACATGAATTAGTGGTTCCAAGATCTATTCCTATTATTCTACTCATTATATTAATCCTTTGTTTTTAGTTATATGGGTGTTTTTTGTCTCTCTACAAGTCATTAGATTTTATTATTTTCCTCATTATTGTTATCTTGAATGTCTTTTTTTTTTGCCACAGCTACAAATGAAGGCCTTAATAGCTTATCTTTGTAAAAATAACCTGGCTGTATTTCTTGCAAAACAGTTCCCGGATCAACCTTTGTATCTTCTATTTCTAGCATTGCCTGGTGGTTGTTGGGATCAAATTTTTCATTTAAACAATAAATTTTTTTAATACCATTCTTTTCAAAAATAGAGATTAAATCCTTTTCAATAATCTCAACATTTTCTAAAAATTTACCCAAGTCCTTATTGCCTTTTAAACTCTCATCGTTTTTAATAGATTGATATGCTCTTTGTAAATTATCAAGTATTGACAGCGTCTCTCTCGCGAAATTAAACCCGCCATACTCAAAAGCTTCTTTTGTTTCATTCTCAAATCTTCTTCTTTGATTTTCAGTTTCGGCTAGAGCTCTTAACATTTTGTCTTGAGTTTCTTTTAGCTTGTCTTCAAGAGAAATTTCAGGAATTTCATTGGATTCACTAATGGTTCGAGATTCATTATTGTTATCTGAAGCCTCATTTTCTTTAATTATATTGTCGTTCTCATTTTCCATAACTGCTATATAGGGTTTAAAAAAAAAATTACTAGAGATAAATGAAAAAAATTAAAGAAATCTTAATAGGAACACACAACAAAGGAAAAATTAAAGAGATCGGCAGCTTATTAAACAAAAGAATAAAAAAGATTACTCCTTTTGACCTGAATATAAAAAGTCCTAGAGAAACTGGAAAAAGTTTTAAATCAAACTCAGAATTAAAAGCTAAATATTTTTATAAAAAATCAAAAATTTTTACTATCTCAGATGATTCAGGTCTTTGCGTAGATTGCCTCAGAGACAGACCCGGCATATACTCTGCTCGCTGGGCAAAAAAGTACGGAAGCTTTGAGCGAGCAATGAAGAATATTATTAGACTAGTAAAAAATAAAAACAAAAATAAAAAAATAAAAAATACTAAAGCCAAATTTATTTGTAGCTTGACTTTTTCTTTCAGTTCCACAAAAAGAATTACTACAATTGGAGCAATTCAGGGTAATATTTCGGAGAAAATATTAGGTAAAAATGGTTTTGGTTATGATTCTATTTTTATTCCGAAAGGCAGGAAGATAACTTTTGGTCAAATGAGCAAAAGTAAGAAAACACTTATGGACCATCGATTTCTAGCATATAAAAAATTAAAACGAAAAATTAGTATTCTTTAAATTTATTATTGTCTAGTTTATATATTTTTAATTCCTGAGAGACCTTTTTATTTTTAAAATTAAAAGTTCCAATCTTTCCTTTAATTTTTTCTTTAATAAAAAAATTATTGATTGTGGTAATGCCGCTGTTTTTTTTCCATACATAGTAAATTAATCCTAACGCATCGTATGCTAAGATAGTAATTTCATCTGGCTTGACTCCAAAAGATTTAACATAATTTTCGTTATATTTTTTGAATTGTTCTAAATTCACAGATGGAAAATATAAATTTTTTACTAAATTTTCACGAAATATACTTTCATCAAACCATTGATTAACTGTTAAAATAAGCACAGCACTATCATCAACATCACTGTAAATTAGTGATGATAAAACACTTTTAAGACTGTTTCCAAAATCAATAATAATAACTGAATCAAAATCAACAGATCCTAAAGTAAAGAGTCTTTCTAGATTTTTTAGTTCTCTTTTAGAACGATTGTCATCTTTTTTTTTTAAAATATTTTTTCTAATTTCTAATTCTCTTTTTCTTGTTTTGTAATTAGTTAATTTTTCTATTTCTCCTGTAAGAACTCTTGGGTCTGAACTATACTTAAAAACTTTATAGTTTTTTAATTTAATTGATTTAATTTTTTCATCAATAAATTTTTCATATTGATTCTTAGGATATAAAATTACAGTTTTTTTTTTTTTTTTTTTAATTAAAAATTTTTCAATAGCCTCTAATTGAGATTCCAAACTTATGCCTATACTAATTAAATTATTAGATATTTTTGTCTCTCTATTAGACAAAGAAATAAAGATCGTATCTTTATATTTTTTAATTTCAGAAAAAGATGATGATGTCATAGGACCGATAATTACCTTCGCACCACTTTTAATTATATCTTTAATTGATATGTTTAGCTTTTCTTTATTGTCAGATCCGGTATCTCTCGGAATAATAATAACATTATCATCATCTATTTCATTAAGAGCAAGCTGAGTAGACAATAGCAAAGATTCTCCTAGACTCTTGTACTCACCAGAGAAAGGCGCAAGTAAACCTATTCTAAGTTTTCCATCATTTTCATTTGCCAATAAGTTCGCATTAAATAATAGCAATATATAAGATAAAAATATAATAATTAATTTAATCATTTTTTATGAGTACATTTAATTCGGGACTATATATTGTATCAACACCCATTGGAAATTTAGATGATATAACATTAAGATCTTTAGAGATATTAAAAAAATCTGACATCATTTTATGTGAAGACACACGAAGATCTTTAAAACTACTTAATCATTATAAGATTAAAAAAAAATTAATTTCATATCATAAATTCAATGAACAAAAAGAACTACATAAGATTATTGAATATTTAAATGAGGGCCAAATTTTGTCTTTAATTTCAGACGCGGGAACACCAATTTTATCCGATCCGGGTCTTTTATTGGTTAAAGAATGTATTGAAAAAAACATTAAAGTTTTTCCTATCCCCGGTCCTTCAGCCATAACGGCAGCTGTTTCTGTCTCAGGATTTGATGATAAATTTCTTTTTTATGGTTTTTTACCTAAAACTGAGAATGAGCTAGTAAAAAAAATAAATAGTTTAAAAAATTTAGACTATTCTTTGGTGTTCTTTATACCGGGTATAAAAATAAATTTTTATTTAAAATTTTTTCAAGACTGTTTCTCCGGAAGAGATATTTTTATTGCTCGTGAAATAAGCAAAATACATGAAACTTTTTATAGAGATAAAATAAGCACAATTAAACCTTTTAAGACTGCTCTAAAAGGAGAACTAACTATTGTAATATCAAAAATTTATACTAATAATGAATCAGATATAGACCCAGATATTTTTACTGAAGCAAAAATGTATCTCAAAAAATACAGCTTGAAGGATGTTGTGGAGTTAATATCAAAAAAAGAAAAAGTTTCAAAAAAAAGAGTATATGAAATTTGTTTGAAAATAAAAAATGATAAAAAAAATAATTAGTTTATTTGCTTTAGCTTTATTATTAACGAGCTGCGTAAATGGCAATCTTTCCACATTCGGTAAAGGCGTAAGCATTGGTTTTGACCCGAGAACCGTAGGTATGCAAATTGACGACACTCTCATGCAAAAAAATTTAGTAGCAAGATTAACGCTTAATAAAAAAAAATATTTTTTATCTATTCAGTCTGAAATTCTAGACGGAAGAATATTCTTGACAGGCAAAGTAGAAGAACCCGAAGAAAAAATTAAAATAACAAAAATAGCTTGGGAAACAAAAGGTGTAAGATCAGTTAAGAATGCCATAGAAATAAAAGGACAATCTAACTTTAAAAGTACAGCAAAAGATATTTTGATAACTACACAACTTAGAACTGCTTTATTTTTTAATAAATTAATAAAGTCTGGCAATTACACTTTAGAAACAATCAATAAGACAATTTATATTTTTGGTATTGCTATGAATGACGAAGAAAGAAAAAAAGTTATAGAAGAAGCCGAAAAAATTTATGATGTAGAAAAAATAATACCGACTATTTACCTAGTTTCTGAGCTTAGTAGAAATAAAATTTAACCTTTATATTTAATCACTTCAGAAGAATAAGCGGCAATAGAAGCAAGGTTTAAAATATCTGAAGATGAAGACCTTAGTGGTGCAATTTCAATTGGTAGGCCAAGACCAATTAACAATGGCCCAATTAATTTTGCCCCTCCAAATGTTTTCATTAACTTGACAGTTATGGAAGCACTATGCAGTGCTGGCATTATCAAAATATTTGCGTTACCAACAATTTTAGAAAATGGGTATGATTCCTTATATTCAGGATTTAAAGCTACATCAGGTTGCATCTCTCCATCATAATCAAAATCTATTTTTTTAGTTTTCATTAATTCTATAGCCTCCCTAACATGTTTTGTTCTCAGTGTTGCCGGTTTACCAAAAGTTGAATGAGACAGAAAAGCAACTTTAGGGTCAAATCCAAATAATCTTGCTACTCTGGTACTTGAAATTGCTATTTGAACAAGTTGTTCAGCTGTTGGATTGTCATGAACGTTAGTATCAGATACAAAAACAGTTCTACCTTTTGAGACTAACATAGTTAAGCCAAAAATTATTTCCCCGGGTCTAGAATCTACAACTTTATTTAATTTTTCCATAGTAGCTGCGTGGTGCCTTGTGCCACCAGTAACCATTGCATCGGCATCACCACATGCAACCATGCATGAACCCCAGGTTACCCTGTCATTTCTGACTAAATGATCACATTCCCTCTCGAGCATGCCATTTCTTTGAAGTTTTTTGTACAAATGCTTTGTATATCTCTCTCTTTTTTCTGCATCTTTAGAACTTACAATTTCTATATTAAAATTTTCATCTAAACCTATATTCTTAAGCTGTTCTTTAACTTTTTCTTCTTTTCCGATTAAAATTGGAACGCCTAATTTACTATTTTTAAAAGCTACAGCTGCTTTTAAAATATTAGGATCCTCTCCCTCTGCGAACACTACTCTTTTTTGTGATCTTTTAATTTGAGCATTTATACCTTGCATAATATTCATTGAAGGATCAAGTCTTCTAGACAAATCCTCTTTATATTTTTCTAGATTGTCTATTTTTTTTCTAGCTACTCCAGATTTCATAGCAGCTTCAGCTACAGCAGCAGGTATGACACTAATTAATCTTGGATCAAAAGTTGAAGGAATTATATATTCTTTGCCGTATCGTGGTCTTAATCC
>Ga0307986_10001785_pt1 | contig 15573 bp, 26 predicted proteins | sample EllFjometageno82_FD_203170 | JGI IMG/M metagenome (GOLD analysis project Ga0307986, IMG submission 203170) | Marine microbial communities from Ellis Fjord, Antarctic Ocean - #82 | ecosystem: Environmental > Aquatic > Marine > Unclassified | place: Southern Ocean | collected 2014-10-09
CTTAAATCTACTGATTTAGAATTTTTTTTAGTTGGTGTTCCAACGCAGATAAAAATTATATCAGATTTATTTATTGCCTCGGATAGATTAGTGGTGAAAAATAATCTTTTAGATCGAGAATTTTCTTTGATAAGTTCATCTAAACCAGGTTCGTAGATAGGGGATTCTCTGTCATTTAATTTTTTTATCTTATGTTTATTATTATCCACACAATAGACAGTGTGTCCTATATCTGCAAAACAGGTTCCACTTACAAGACCGACATACCCAGTTCCTATCATGCAAATTTTCATTTTTTATTTTCCTTGGAAACTTCTGCGGCTGAATTTATATAGCCACTTAATGTGCCACAATCTAAATATTTTCCCTCAAATATATTTCCATAAAATTTTTCACCATCATTAATTAATTGTTTAATAGCATCAGTAATATGTATCTCACCACCTTTGCCTGGTTTTAATTTTTTTAATTTTTTCATAATATTTTTTGGCAATATGTATCTGCCGATAATGGCATAATTTGATGGTGCTTGTTGAACAGATGGTTTCTCAACAACATCGTTTATTTGAAAATATTTTTTTTTTATTTTTTTTGGATCGAGTATTCCCCATCTAGACACATTTTTTTTATCAACCGTTTTGGTGGCAATTATAGAACCTTTTGTTTTATTGTGCAGTGAGATCATTTCTTTTGAACAATTTTTTTTTATGATTAAATCATCAGGAAATAACATTAAAAAATATGATCCCTTGATAAGTCTTTGTGCCTTTAGTATGGCATCACCAGTACCTTTAGGTTTGTTTTGATAAACAAATTTAATCATTTTTTGATATCTTTTGAGCTTTTGGAAAGTCTGTTTGATTCTTTTATCTTTTTTTTTTGCCAATATAGTTTTATAAAATTGATCGTTAAAAAAGTATTTTTTTATACTTTCTTTTTTTTTGGATATGATGAATATAAATTCTTTAATACCAGCTTCAATACATTCGTCCAATATATATTCTAAATTAGATTTACCGTTTATAGGTAATAATTCTTTAGGTGTAACACTCGAAAGAGGCAAAAGTCTTGTGCCTAATCCAGCTAATGGAATTATTGCTTGTCTTAACATAAGTTTCTTTTACTTATAATTTACAATTATTACAAATGAAAATATTTAGAAATAGAATAAATTTAATGAACGAAATTTTCAGACTAAAAAATATCGCATTTGTTCCAACCATGGGCGCTTTACATAAAGGTCATATAAGTTTAATAAATAAAGCTAAAAAAAAATCAAATAATGTTTTGGTTTCTATATATGTAAATCCAAAACAATTTAAATCAATAAAAGATTATAAAAAATACCCAAGAAAATTAAAAAAAGATATCGATACTTTAAAGAGAATTAAAATTAAGTATCTGTATCTCCCTACTAGTAAAGATATTTACTCATTTAAAACTAAAAACAAAATATATTTAGAAAATTTTTCAAAAATTCTCTGTGGGAAATTTAGACCCTTTCATTTTAGGGGAGTGATAAATGTAGTTAATAGATTTCTAGAAATTATAAAACCAAAATTTCTTTATTTAGGGTTAAAAGACTTTCAACAATTATCATTGATTAAATCACATATAATTAAAAATAAGATTAATGTTAATTTAATTCCATGTTCCACGATAAGAGAAAAAAATGGAGCTGCTCTTTCGTCAAGAAATTCAAACCTCTCTGAAAAACAATTTAAAAAAGCTGGGAAAATCTATAAATATATTAAAAATAATAAGAAATTAATTCTTTACAAAATCTTAAATGGAAAACAATCAGAAATAATACAGAAATTATTAGAGATAGGCGCAACTAAAATTGACTATATTGAGTGTGTTAATTTGATAAAAAAAAAAATTTGCAAAAATAATAAATCTAAATTTAATATTTTTATTGCTTATTATATCAATGCTATACGACTAATTGACAATTTATAAAAAAACTAAAGATCCAATACCTAAAAAAGATAAAAAACCAATAACATCTGTAACGGTAGTGACAAAAACACTAGATGCTAACGCTGGATCTATTTTCATTTTTTTTAAAGTTACTGGTATTAAAATTCCAAATAAACCGGCAACAATCATATTCAAAACCATTGATGCTGCTATTATTATTGAAAGATCAATTTGTTTAAACCATAATTGAACTACTATAGCTGTAATGATAGCAAATATTATTCCATTAAGTACTCCTATCAAAAACTCTTTACCAACAATCTTATTAATATTACTACTTGATAATTCTTTTGTTGCTATAGCCCTTATGGTTACTGCAAGAGTTTGCATACCTGCGTTACCACCCATTGATGCAACAATTGGCATTAAGAATGCTAAAGCAACAACTTTTTCAATTTCAGCACCAAAAATACTGATAACCCAAGAAGCAAGAAGTGCAGTAGCTAAGTTAATCAATAACCAATTGAATCTTCTTTTAGTTTTTACAAATACTGTGTCTGTAATTTCTTCGTCACCTACTCCAGCTAGCCTTAATACATCTTCTTCAGCTTCTTCCTGAACTACAGTGACCACATCATCTACGGTAATCATGCCTACAAGTTTGTTATTTTTATTTACAACTCCTGCAGAAACTAAATTATAATTTTCAAATGTATGACCAACTTCTTCTTTGTCCATGTTAACAGAAATAAGAACAGGCATTTCTCTCATAATTAGATTCATTTTTGAATCTCTTGGCGTTCTAAGAACTCGAGAAGAAGGTACTGTACCTATAGGTTTAAAATCATTATCAACTATAAATATTTCTAAAAATTCTTGAGGTAAATCTTTGCTTTCTCTTAAATAATCTATAGTTTGTCCTACTGTCCAATCACTTGGTATAGCTGTAAATTCTCTTTGCATAATACGTGCGGCAGAATCTTCCGGGTAGCTAAGACCTTCTTCTAATAAAAACCTATCTTTTGGAGGTAGTTTGTTTAAAATTAAATTTTTTTTCTCTAATTCTAAGTTTTCTAAAATTGCAACTGCATTGTCTGACTCTAATCTTTTTACAATATTTGAAATTGAGTCAATTGATAATAATTGTAAAACCTCACCTTGAATTGATTCATTTAATTCAATGAAAATTTCAGGAGCAACATTGAAAGATTCCATTTCAATAAGCTTAATCCTAGTCTCTTCAGGTAGATTTTCGATTAAATTAGCTACGTCTGAAGGGTGTAAGTCTTTAAGTGTTTGATTAATGAATTGAAGATCACTGCTGTTTATCTTCTCAATAAATGTGCTTATAAAATTTTTATTAAAATCGAAATTTACTTTTTTGCTACCAATCGATTTTATAAGACTCATAAAAATTCCTTTTACATTATTTGTGAGACTATTAGTTGATCTAGTGATAAAATTCAAACTAATATGACTTTAGAAGTTAAGGTAAGCAAAAAATTAGTTCCTTATAAATCAGCATTTAAGTTTCTTAAAAAACGTGTTGAATCACTTAAAAAGCAAAAAGGTGAAGATTTATTGTGGATATTAGAACATCCTTTAACTTATACTGGGGGAATTAGATCTAAAAAAAATGAAATATTAGATAAAAAAATTAAAATTATTGAGACTAATAGAGGTGGGAAAATAACCCTACATAATCCTGGGCAAAAAATAGTTTATTTTGTTTTAGACTTAAATAAAAAAAAAAAAGATATTAGAAATTTAGTTAAGCAAATAGAATTAAGTATTATTGAGTTCCTAAAGTTTTATAATATTAAAAGTTATGCCGATAAAGAAAATATAGGAATTTGGGTTAGAGATAAAAAAATTGCTGCAATTGGAATAAGAGTATCTCAATGGATTGCGTATCATGGTTGCTCGATAAATATAAATAATAATTTAAATCATTATAAAAAAATAATTCCATGTGGATTAAATAATAATAAAATTACTTCTATGCAGGGAGAGACCAAAAAAAAAATAATAAATATAGAGAAGAATTTAAAAAAAATTTTTATAAAAAATTTAAAATATATTTAAGTCTTTTTTAAAAAGAAAGTCTTTAAATTCATTATTAAAATCAGCTCTAAAATTATATTTTACATTGTTAATCATAAATTTGATTTCATATGCGTGTAACATTAAATTATTACTTTTTATAAAATCTTTTCCTCTTTTCACGTAGTACTTATCGTCTCCAATTATTGAATTCCCTATATTGTATAATTGTTTTCTAAGTTGATGCTTCCTTCCTGTTATAGGTCTTAATTCTAATAGAGAATAATCAGAACTACTTTTTAAAATTTTAATGTACGAAGTTGCTTTTTGAACAATTTTTCTTTCTTTTTCATATAAAATTAAATCATCTTCTAAAACTTTAATTTCCTTAGAAACTTCTCCATACACTACAGCTAAATAAGTTTTGTGAATTTTTCTTATCCGAAATAGAGATGTAAATAATTGGGCATACTCTCTTGTCTTCGCTACAATTAGAATGCCGGAGGTTTCTTTGTCAAGCCTATGTACAATATAAGGTTTAGAATCTTCAAAATATTTTGTTTCCCTTAAGGTATCGACCACATTCTTAAATGATTTTGTTCCGGATTGCACCGCTATACCCGAAGGTTTATTTATGACTATAAAATTTTCATTATTTTCTATAACAAAATCATCATATTTATCTCTTTCTGTAGGAGTAGGTATGTATTGAGTAATTAAATTTTTTTCAGTTTTTTTTATTTTGTTGATATTAAAAATTTCTATAATATCATTTTCTTGCACACGATAAGAGCTTTTAGTTTTTTTACCATTAACCTTTGCTTGATTTTTTCTAATAATTTTTTCTATCAAACCCTGGGGTATATCTAGGACTTTATTTTTAAACCAACGATCAAAACGTGTGTTGTGAAAATCTTTTTCTACCTCGAACTTTTTGATCATAGGAGAGGTGCTTTAAGGAAATTATTTAGTGGCCGCTACTGGTGTGACGTCTTTTTCCTTAGTTTCAACTTTTTTAGGTTTATCAACTTTTTTTGCTTCTACGTCTCTATCTACAAGCTCGATGATTGCCATAGGTGAGTCATCGCCATATCTGAAGCCAGCTTTTAGCACTCTTGAATAGCCTCCTTTTCTCTTTTCATATCTTGATGAAAGAATGTCGAAAACTTTGACAACTGAGCTTTTATCTTGAAGTTTTGAGAATAATCTTTTTTTATTGCTTAAATTATTTTTTTTACCAATTGTAATAACTTTATCTATCAAGGGTTTTAGTTCTTTAGCCTTAGGTAGGGTTGTAGTTATTTGCTCATATTTAATTAAAGAATTAAGCATATTTTGAAACAAAGCTTTTCTATGCTCAGCTGTTCTATTTAACTTTCTATGCCCAAAACCGTGTCTCATTTTTTAATAATTGTTTTCTTCTAATTTTTTTGACATTTCAGCAATATTATCTGGTGGCCAGTTAGGTATTTCCATACCTAAATATAAAGACATTGTACTTAAAACTTCTTTAATTTCATTTAAAGATTTTCTACCGAAATTTGGTGTTCTTAACATTTCTGGTTCAGTTTTTTGAACTAAGTCTCCAATGTAGATAATATTATCATTTTTTAGGCAATTCATTGAACGCACAGAAAGTTCTAACTCCTCAACTCTTTTTAATAAATTTTTATTAAATTCAGGTTCAGTTGATTTTACTTCTTGTACAACTTCTTTAGGATCATCAAAGTTTACAAACATAGCCAATTGATCTTGAAAAATTCTTGCAGCATACGCAATTGCGTCTTCTGCATTTACTGTTCCGTTTGTTTCTATGTTCATTAATAATTTATCATAGTCTAAAGCACTACCAGCTCTAGTATTATCAACTGTATATGAAACTTTTTTTACTGGGCTAAAAAGTGAATCCACAGCTATTAAACCTAATGGACTATCCTCGCCTTTATTTTTTGTAGACGGAACATAACCTTTTCCCGTGTTTACTATTAATTCCATATGAAAATTCGTTTTTTCATCTAAATTACAAATTACTTGTTCCGGATTTAATAATTCTACTTCAGAAGGTAATGTAATATCTTTTGCTTTAACTTCTTTTGGACCTTTCACATCTAGTATCATTTTTTTTGGTGTATTTACCGTAGATTTAAGAGCCAAATTTTTTACATTTAAAACTATATCTGTTACATCTTCTCTAACACCTTTTATAGAAGAAAACTCATGAAGCACTCCATCGATTTGTATAGCTGTTACTGCTGCTCCTTGTATAGATGAAAGTAAAATTCTTCTAAGTGCATTGCCCAAAGTTTGTCCAAAGCCTTTTTCTAAAGGTTCAGCTACTACTGATGCTGAGGATTTATCTTCATTACTTGTAATTTTTAATTTGTTAGGTTTTATTAACGCTTTCCAATTACTGTCTATAATATTATTTGCCGTCTGCATTATACTCTCCTTCTTTTTGGTGGCCTTGTACCGTTATGTGGCATAGGTGTTGTGTCTTTAATTGATGTAATTTTAAAACCTTTTGACTGAAATGCTCTTAAAGCGGTTTCTCTTCCAGAGCCTGGACCTTTAACCTGAACAGTTAAAGTTCGTAAACCTTGCTCGTACGCTTTTCCTCCTGCGTCATCTGCTGCAACTTGAGCGGCGTAAGGAGTGGACTTTCTAGATCCTTTAAAACCTTTAGCTCCAGCAGAAGACCAAGAAATAACGTTACCGCTTTCATCGGCTATTGAAATAATTGTATTATTAAAAGTTGAATATACGTACGCTATTCCAGAGGTTATATTTTTCTTAATTTTTTTTTTTTTTTTGAAAGTAGAAATTTTTTCAGTTTTTTCCGATTTAGCACTATCAGTTTTTAAACTTTTTGACGCTTTTGTATTTTCAATTTTCTTGTTCATAATATTATTTTACTTTTGTGGTGTGAGTTTTTTCCCCGCTATCGCTATTGCTTTACCTTTTCTAGTACGTGCATTACTGTGGGTTCTTTGTCCTCTAACTGGTAATTTTTTTTTGTGTCGTGATCCTCTATAACTAACTAAGTCTATTAATCTTTTAATGTTTAAGGATATTTCTCTTCTTAGATCACCCTCAACTTTATGATTTGTATTTATATATTCTGTGATTTTGAGAACTTGGTCTTCTGTTAAATTATTAACTCTAACATCTTTAGGAATATTTAATTTTTCGCAAATTTGTTTAGAAGAATGTAAACCAATACCATGAATATAGGTCAGGGCAATGCTTACGATTTTGTTCGGAGGAATGTTAATTCCGGCTATTCGGGCCATAGTTAATTGGGTATAAGTTTAAAAAATGTATTTATATGGCGTTATTTTGCAAAGTCAAGCCTCTATAACAGTCAAATAATCGCTAATTTTGCTCTGAATACTCTCAATATTCGTTTCTCCATTAAGATCTTTTACCAAATTCAATTTTTCATAGAACTTTAAAACTGGTTCAGTAGATTTTTCATATGTTTCGAATCTCTTGACCGCCACAGCAACATTGTCATCATCTCTTTTTTGTAAGGTGCCGTCCTGACAGCAGATCATATTTGCAGGGGGCGGACTAAAAAATTCATTAAAAATTTTTGAACATTTAGAACATGTGAGTCTACCAGTAATTCTCTTTTTAACCGTATCTAAAGAAACCTTTAATTTTATAACTATATTAATTTTTTGATTATATTCTGAAAGAAGTTTATTTAGGTTTTCAGCTTGTGATAAATTTCTTGGATAGCCATCAAAGATAATTCTATTTTCATATTTTTTACTTGAAACAATATTTTCAATTAAACTATTTATTAAATTATCTGAAACTAAAGAACCCGAGTTTACAATTGAAGTTATCTTTAATCCTAATGTTGATTTTTTTTTTATTTCTTCTCTCAGTAAATCCCCAGTTGATAATTTAAACAGATTAAAATTCTTAACTATAAAATCAGATTGAGTGCCCTTACCTGCTCCTGGTGGTCCAAATATTATAATATTCATCTTGATCTTATTTATTTGCCAAACTTAGTTTTTTTAATTAATGACTCATATTGCGAACTCATTAATCTTGTTTGAACTTGAGTTACTGTATCCATGGCAACTACAACAACAATTAAAATTGAAGTTCCACCTAAATAAAATGGAATTGGATATTTTGAAATTAAAAATTCTGGAAGCAAGCACACAAAAGTTAAATAAAGCGCTCCAATAGTTGTCAGTCTATTTAAAATTTTTTCTATATATTCAGCCGATCTCTCACCTGGTCTGATGCCTGGAATGTATCCACCATACTTCCTTAGATTTTCTGCAGTCTCTGTTGGGTTAAAAACTATTGAGGTGTAGAAGAAACAGAAAAAAATAATTCCTGAAGCATACAACAGCATATAAAGAGGCTGCCCTTGTGTAAACATAGACGAAATATTTAGAAAAGTGTCTGAGTTTGAAAAACCAAAATTTGTTAAAGTTACAGGTAATAATAATAATGCTGATGCAAAAATTGCAGGTATTACTCCAGCTGTATTTATTTTTAGCGGTAAATGCGAAGACTCTCCTCCGTAAACTTTGTTCCCCATTTGTCTTTTTGGATAATTAATTAAAATTTTTCTCATAGCTCTTTCGAAAAAAACAATGAAAAGAACAGTGAGTATCACTAAAATAAAAATTATAATAATTAGCGTAGCTGATAATGCTCCAGTCCTTCCTAATTCAAATGTAGAAGCCAAAGCCCTAGGAATTTCAGCAACAATACCAGAAAAAATTATTAGTGATATTCCGTTACCAACTCCTCTTAATGTAATTTGCTCCCCTAACCACATCAGAAAGGTAGTGCCGGCCACTAAGGCAATCGTTGTTGTTATTCTAAAAGACACGCCTGGATCTAAAACTAGAGATCCAGCATTTTCTAAACCTACTGATACTCCGTAACCCTGTAAACATGCAATAAGAACGGTTCCATATCTAGTTAATTGAGTAATTTTTTTTCTTCCTATTTCACCTTGTTGTTTTAAATTTTTAAAATAATCAGAAACACCTGTTAAAAGTTGAATTATAATTGAAGCAGATATGTAAGGCATTATCCCGAGTGCAAATATTGCCATACGAGTTACTGCTCCACCAGAAAAAACATTAAACATACCGAGCAGACCTTTCTGCGCATTACTCATTACCTGAGTTAAAGCTTGCGGGTCTATGCCTGCTAAAGGGACATAAGTTCCTATTCTATAAACAATCAAAATTCCTATTGTAAAAAAAATTCTACTTTTTAAATCGCTAGCTTTAGCAAGGGATCCTTGATTAAAGTTTTCTTTCGACATTATGATTTCTATTTTTTAGAAGTGTTTGGGTTTTCGGTTAATTTTTTAGCCACACTAGGTGTAGTTTGCTTAGGTAGGTATTTTTTTAGTATATTGAGCGTACCTCCAACTTTTTCGATTTTAGTTAGCGCCTGTTTAGAAACGTAATTTGCTGTTATATTTACTTTATTTTTTAAGTCTCCATCGCCTAGTATCTTTAATTTAATATACTTTTTATTTATTATTTTACTATTCTGTAAAGATTTTAAGTCTACTGGTGAATTAAGGTCAATTTTCTTATTATCATGAAATTTTTGCAAATGTGATAAATTTATAATTGCTGTATTGTCCTGCGCTAGAGATTTAAAGCCTCTCTTAGGTAACCTTCTATATAAAGGCGTTTGGCCACCTTCAAATGCTTTAATTGCAACGCCGGATCTTGATTTTTGGCCCTTGATACCTCTACCACCTGTTTTACCCTTGCCAGATCCTATGCCACGGCCTGGTCTGATTTTTTTAGCGTTTGTTTTTACTAAATTATTTAATTTCATTTTGTGTTTTCTCTTTTTGAAATTATTTCAGAAATTTTTTTTCCTCTCATGGCCGACAAAAGTTTTGGTGAAGCTTGTGATAATAAAGCATCAACAGAAGCTTTTACAACATTGTGTGGATTTGCAGACCCAACGGATTTTGCAACAATGTCTTGTATTCCAAGTACGTCACAAACTGCTCTAATGGGACCGCCTGCAATTATACCCGTTCCAACTGGGGCAGATCTTAAGATGACTTTTCCCGAACCATTTCTTCCTTTAACATCGTGATGTAAAGTTCTACCATCTTTAAGAGAAATTTTTATTAAATTTCTAGTAGCATCTTGGGTTGCTTTTTTAATGGCATCTGGCACTTGTTTTGATTTGCCGGTACCAACTCCAATAGAGCCTTTTTCATTACCCACAACAACTAGAGCTGCAAAACCAAATCTTCTTCCGCCTTTAACGACCTTGGTAATTCTATTAATTGCTACTAGTCTTTCTTTGTATTCACTAACTTTTTTTTTCCATTCAGCCATTTAAAACTCCAATCCATTTTTTCTTAGTGAGTCTGCAAACATTTTTATCCTACCGTGATATTTGTAAGCTCCACGATCAAAATAAACTTTAGTAATTTTTTTTTCCGCAGCTCTTTTAGCTAATATTTCACCTAATAAAATAGAAGTTTCACTTTTTTTCTTTTTATTAGCTTTAATTTCTTTTTCTATTGAAGACACAGAAACTAGAGTTTTTTTCTCTTTATCATCTATAATTTGCGCTGAAATATTTTTTAAAGATTTAAAAATAGACACACGATATCGATTGGAAACAGTTTTTAGTTTTTTCCTATTTCTAAGTCCTCTTTTTGTTTTGTTGTTTAATTTTTTCATATTATTTCTTTTTACCTTCTTTTCTAAGAACAAACTGATTTCGTTCTTTGATCCCTTTAGCTTTATAGGGCTCAACCGGTTTAAATGCTTTTATATCTGAAGCTACTTTAGAAACTAACTCTTTATCAACACCTGTAATTGTAACTATAGTCATTTTTTCAACAGTAATTTTTACTTCTTTAGGAATTTTAAAATTTATATCATGACTAAAACCAAGTTGAAGATTGAGCACGTCTCCTTTTAAATTTGCTCTGAAACCTACTCCCGTTATATCTAAGATTTTCTGATGACCTACTGAAACTCCTAAAACTGCATTGTTAATTAAGCTTCTATAAGTGCCCCACATAATAGAAATTTTAGTATCTTTGTCATTTACAGGTTTTATATTAAATTCATTTTTTTCATTCATGGTAGTTGAGAAGATTTTATCATTTATCGATAGTGTTTTTGATCCTTTTGGTCCTGTAACTGTAATAATACCATTCTCGGACTTAACGGATGAGTCTTTTGGGACGAGTATATTTTTTTTTCCAATTTTTGACATTAAAAAACTCTACAAATTATCTCTCCACCGATATTATTTTTTCTTGCATCGATGTCGGACATTACTCCTCTGTTAGTTGATATTATTGCTAAGCCTAATCCGTTTTGAATTCTAGGTATACTTGTTGCTCTTGAATAAACCCTTCTACCCGGTTTTGAAATTCTTTTGATGTCTTTAATTACAGGATTACCTTCGTAGTATTTTAAATCTACTATTAAGGAAATTTTATTTTTTTCTTTTTTTTCAATATGATAGCTTGAAATAAATCCTTCCGTTTTTAAAACTTCTAAAATTTTAAGCCTTAAGTTAGATGATGGCATTTCAACCTTGGCCAATAATCTTGTTTGACCGTTCCTAATTCTTGTTAACATATCTCCTATTGGATCCATTAAAGTCATAATTCTCCTTACCAGCTAGATTTTGTCATGCCTGGAATTTTCCCAGATGACGCCATCTCTCTTAGTGCTATTCTTGATATTTTTAGTTTTCTGTAAACGCCATGGGGTCTACCGGTTATTTCACATCTATTAACTACTCTTATTTTTGCAGAATTCTTTGGTAACTTATTTAATTTAAGTTGAGCGTTAAATCTCTCGGATAAAGGTAATTTTTTGTCTTTAATTATTTTTTTTAAAGCCGTTCTTTTTTTTAAGAATTTTTCTGCAAGCTTTATTCTTTTTAGGTTTTTTTGTATTGCGCTTATTTTAGCCATATTTTAGTTTTTTTTTGTTTGCGTTAACGGAAAATTAAATTCTTTTAAAAGCTCAAGGGTTGCTTGTTTAGATTTACTTGTTGTTACCAATGTTATGTCCATACCCCTAATTTTATCTACTTTATCAAAATTAACTTCTGGAAAAATTATATGTTCTTTTATACCGAAGGAATAGTTGCCAAATTTGTCTACACCATTAGCGTTTAAACCTCTAAAATCTTTAATCCTTGGTAAGGCAATATTAACTAATCTATCAATAAACTCATACATTTTGATTGATCTTAAGGTTACTTTAACACCGGCTGCATAACCTTTTCTAGTTTTAAAATTAGATATAGATTTTTTAAATTTTGTTATAACAGCTTTTTGTCCAGCAATTGAAGTTACGTCATCTTGACAAGATTTAACTTTTTTAGAATCAGATGCATCCTCGCCAAGTCCCACATTTAAAATAATTTTTAAAATTTTTGGCGCTTGATGTTTGTTCTTAAAATTTAATTTTGTCATTAATTTTGGCAAAATTTCTTTTTCATATATATTTTTTAATCTTGGTATCATTTTTTATTTTTTTGCTATTTCTTTTTTTTTTTCTAAATTTTTAACATTTGAATAATGAATAAAGCTTTCTTTGGAGATTATTCCACCTTTATTTTCTTTTGTAGGTTTTTGGTGTTTTTTTACTAGATTAATTGCTTTAACTTTTAACATATTTAATTTTCTATTAATTTCAATTACTTCACCTGTTTTTCCTTTGTCTTTACCTGTAATGACTTTAACCTGATTCCCTTTTTTAATAATCATATTTATATTACCTCCGGTGCTAACGAAATAATTTTTGTATGTCCAGCGGCTCTTAATTCACGCGTTACAGGTCCAAATATTCTAGTTCCAATAGGCTCACCTTTTTCGTCTGTTAAAACAACAGCATTATTATCAAATTGTATCTTTGAACCATCGTTTCTAAAAATTTCTTTTCTAGTCCTCACTACAACCGCCCTGTGAACGGCACCTTTTTTTACTTTTCCTTTAGGTATTGCATCTTTAATACTACATACAATTAAATCTCCAACTCCAGCGTATCTTCTTTTGGACCCACCAAGAACTTTGATACACTCTACTCTTTTTGCACCTGTGTTGTCAGCAACAGTACATTCTGTATGATTCATTATCATTAAATTTTAACCTCCCAAGTTTTCTTTTTTGAAATAGGTGCGCACTCAACAATCTCAACAGCATCTCCTTCTTTAAATTTATTATTTTCATCGTGAGCATGATATTTTTTTGAACGTGATATTACTTTTCCGTAAAAAGGATGTTGAAATTTTCTCACAACTTGTACAACTATTGTTTTGTTGTTTTTTGAGCTTACTACTTTTCCTTTTAATACTCTTTTGCTCATTTAGAAACCTTTGTGTTAATTGTTGTAAATAGTCTTGCTATATTTTTTTTAATTTGATTGTATTGAGAAGGATTTTCAACCTGACCATTAATTTTCTTGAATCTGATATTAAATAAATCCTTCTTTAAAGATTGGATTTTTTTAGTAGCTTGTTCTCCGGTCAATTTTTTATCCTCTTTTTTATCTTTCGCCATTTTTATCTCTTTATAAATTTCGTTTTAATTGGTAATTTTGCAGATGCTTTGTAAAGAGCAATTCTAGCAACTTCCTCTGTTACTCCATCAACTTCAAATATAATTCTTCCTGGTTTTACTCTACATGCATAGTATTCTATATTTCCCTTACCTTTACCCATACGTACTTCTGTTGGTTTTTTTGATACAGGTATATTCGGAAATATTCGTGTCCAAACTCTACCCGTCCTTTTCATGTATCTAGTAAGAGCTACTCTGGCCGCTTCTATTTGTTTGCCAATAATTCTCTCTGGTTGAAGAGCTTTTAATCCATATGCGCCATAGTTCAAGACCACTGCTCTTGAAGAGTTTCCGTTTATTCTACCCTTGAAGGCTTTTCTAAATTTAGTTCTGACTGGCTGTAGCATTTTTATTTTTTACTCTTTCTTTTTTTTCATTTTCTACGTCTTTTTCAAATAATTGACCTTTATAAATCCAAACCTTAATTCCTATAATGCCATATGTGGTTAAAGCCTCTGCTGTACCATAATCAATGTTAGCTCTCAATGTATGAGATGGTATACTGCCGTCTCTTTCCCATTCTGTTCTAGCTATTTCATTTCCAGCTAATCTTCCACTTACCATAATTTTTATTCCTAGAGCGCCAAGCCTAGTAGCTGATTGCATGCCTCTCTTTATTGCTCTTCTATAGGCAATTCTTTTTACTAGTTGTGTCGCGATGTTTTCTGCAACCAAGTATGAGTTTAACTCAGGTTTTTTAATTTCTTTGATATTGATTGTTACCTCACTGTCTTTTGATATTTTCAGAACATTAGATTTAATTTTTTCAATATCAGCGCCTTTTTTACCTATTACAAAACCAGGTCTAGAAGTATGTATAGAAACAATTAATTTTTTTCCAGATCTTTCAATAATAATATCTGACACACCAGAATTTAAAATATTTTTTTGGATATATTTTCTAATTTTAAAATCTTCTATTAAATATTTTCCAAATTCTTTTTTCTTAGCAAACCAGATGGAGTCCCAACCTCGGTTGACTCCAAGTCTGAATGAAATTGGATTAATTTTTTGTCCCATAATTATTTTTTAGCCTCAGTAGTAGTTATTTTTACAGGTTCTTTCTTGATCTTTTTTTTTATTTCCATTTTAGTCTCTTTTTTTTCTCCTAAAATAATTGTAATTCTGCTGAAAGGTTTTTTTATAGCACTGGCCCTTCCTTTTGCACGAGGTCGAAATCTTTTCATAACAATTGATTTTCCAACATATGCTTCTTTAACGTATAGATTGTCAATATCGTATTGATAATTGTTTTCTGCGTTTGCAATAGCTGATTGGACTGTTTTTTTAACATCGTGTGCTATTCTTTTTCTTGTAAATTCCAAATCTCTAATCGCGATATCAGCTTTTTTACCTCTTATAAAATCTAAAACTAAAGCAACTTTACGTGTGCTCGATCTAACATTTTTATTTACAGCTGTTACTAAAATACTATTTTTTTCCACCTGGGCCTCCTGGTTTTGCTGCAGTTGCTGGAGCTGCTTTTTTATCAGCTGGTGTATGGCCTCTAAATGTTCTTGTTGCTGCAAATTCTCCAAGTTTGTGCCCAACCATTTCTTCTGAAACAGTTATCGGTATAAATGACTTACCATTATGTATCAAAAAGCTGTGACCAACAAAATCAGGAATTATTGTTGAGTCTCTTGACCAAGTTTTGATTGGTCTTGAAGCTTCTCCAGATTTAAGCTTATCAATTTTTTTTAAAAGACTTGGATGTACAAAGGGTCCTTTCCAAACAGATCTAGCCATAGTTATTTTCTCTTCTTTCTTCTTGAAATTATTAATTTGTCACTTCTTTGTGGTTTCCTTGTTTTTAATCCTTTAGCAGATTGACCCCAAGGAGACACTGGGTTTCTTCCTCCTGCAGTCTTACCTTCACCACCACCATGCGGATGGTCTACCGGGTTCATAACAACTCCTCTTGATTGTGGTCTTTGACCTTTCCATCTAGTTCTACCGGCTTTACCTATTTTAATATTTTTTTGATCTGG
>Ga0307986_10001786_pt1 | contig 15571 bp, 16 predicted proteins | sample EllFjometageno82_FD_203170 | JGI IMG/M metagenome (GOLD analysis project Ga0307986, IMG submission 203170) | Marine microbial communities from Ellis Fjord, Antarctic Ocean - #82 | ecosystem: Environmental > Aquatic > Marine > Unclassified | place: Southern Ocean | collected 2014-10-09
CTAATTTAAACATTTCATTTCTGATAAATGAAATAACTTTTGATCTTAATATAATATTATCATGAATTTTTTTTCTTCTTAGATCTAAAAATCTATATTTAAGTCTTATCTCTTCCGCGTACTCTTGATCGCTAAATACAGGCATTGGCAGTTCTTTACATGTGCCTAGCACCTCGAAAGATTTAATATTAACTTCTATATCTCCCGTTTGAAGTTCAGAATTAATGGTATCAGCACTTCTCTTAACAACTATTCCATTTACTTTAATTACACTTTCTAGCTGAATTTTTTCTAATAGCTTAAAATTTTCATTACTTTTATCAATAATGCATTGTGTTAATCCATAGTTATCTCTTAAATCAATAAATAAGAGATTTCCGTGATCTCTTTTTTTATTAATCCATCCGGATAATACAATCTCTTGGCCACTATCATCTTGAGTTAATTCATTACAATTATGAGTTCTGTACTTGTTCACTTATTCCTCTAATGCTTCATTAATAATCTTAAAGTCAATTGATTTTTTTTTTTTTAAACTAATCTTGTCAATTTTATATATGAATTCAAATATTTTGCCATACGATCTATCAATTCTTTTAATAATAAAATCAATCAATTTTTTGTCTAAAGTAATCTGTCTGTCAGATAAATTTTTTAATATCAGTGCAAACATCAATTCATCATCTGGGTTTTCAATTTTTGCTAAAAGACAGTTTTTTGTTCTTGATCTAAGATCTTCTAATTGAAAATTAATCTCAGCTATTGGCTTAGTAGAAGTAATTACTAAAAATTTATTATCCTGATCTATTATATTGAACAGTGTATAAATTAACTTCTCATTAACATTTAAAGTTAGATCCTCTAAAACTATATTTTTGTGGGACTTAACTATTTTAATATTATCATCATTTAATAAATTTACATCTATTCGAACACCCTCAAATTTTTTTAAAAAAATATTAACTAAGTGTGTTTTTCCAGAATACTTTTCGCCACTAATATTTAAAAAATTCTTTTCCCACTTTGGCCATTTATTTATCAATTCAAATGTGTAGTAGTTACTTTTTCCCACATAAAAATCATCGTCTTGAAAATTTTGTTTGTAGTCAAAATCTAATAATAGCTGGTTTAAACTTTTCATTTAATTGTCCACATATTATTTTCCATTACTGGATCTAAATTTCTCTTACTCATATTGTTAAGGAAAGTTTTAGGTGAGCCATTATAAATTATTTTATATTGAGTATTTTTACTATTAAATCTTAATATATAAAAATTAGATATTTGATCGATATCATCTAGTGCATTTTCTAGTTTAGTAATTTTTTTGTAGTCTTTAGAGCTTATTGAAACAGTTAATGGAAGTTTAATAGAAGTATTAATTTCATTATTTTTTTTCCAATAATCTTCATAAATAATCTTTAAATTTTCTAAAATTTTTTGAAAGTCTTTTTCATCATCTAAATTTATATCTGTATATTTTTGATTATTTACTTTAAGAGAATTATTTAAGTTAATTTTTGAAAGTATCTTAAATTCATTTTTATTTTTATATATTATTGAAATTATATAATCGTTTAAATCATATTTTTTTATTAGATTTGTAAAATCATGACTTTCAACAGAATTGGATATTCCTTGAATTATACTTAAATCTTCAATGTCTTCGCTGGGTAAAAGATAATCTAATAATTCATAATTTTTTTTTTCTTCGTTCCATTTTTCATAAAAAATATTATTGTTAAATAAGTAAATATTGTCTGTTTCTATATCTACTAATATTGGTAACAATAAAACTTTATTTTTAACGGGCATTGACGGAAATACATTATTTCTTTCTAAATAATTTAAAATTTTTTTTTTATTAAAAGTGGTTTCAAGTTGTGCAGAGTATTCATTATTGACAAACTTCTCTTTACTAATTGTGAAAGAATCAATCATACTTTTGAGTTCTTTTAATTGGATATTTTTTATTTTATTCCTGTCACCTGAGGTTGTAATCATGGAAAGCAAGTTATAAAAAGAGGTTTTGAAACCTTCATCTATTACCTTGCTTTTCTTGAAATTAAGCTCAAATGATGATGAAATTTCGACCTCTGATACCTTAAAGGTATTTGCTTGCAAATAAGTTGTGGAAAAAATTATTATAAATAGAACGAATGAAGTAAAAAATATATATACCTCTTGTATTCTTAATAATTTATTTAAAATTTGCATACTTTATACTAATGAAAAAACAAAAATATACATATGAAAAAAGTGGTGTGAACATAAGTGCTGCTGATAGTTTTGTTAAATTTATATCTAACATTTCATCAAAAAATAAAGGCAAAAAAAAGTTTAATAATATTGGAGGTTTTGGATCAATATCAAGCATACCCACCAATTTAAAAAGACCGCAAATCGTAGCCTGTACAGATGGAGTTGGAACAAAAATAGAAATAGCTAATACACTTAATAAATATGACACTATTGGTATCGACTTGGTAGCCATGAGCGTAAATGACCTGATTGTGCAAGGGGCAAGACCAATGTTATTTTTAGATTATATATCAATTAATAAAATAGATTTAAAAAAACTTAAATCGATTATCAAAGGAATAGTTAAAGGCTGTAAAATTTCTAATTGTGATCTTGTAGGTGGAGAAACGGCAGAAATGCCTGGTACTTACGAGAAGGGTAAATTTGATATAGCAGGTTTTGCAGTGGGTGTTGTTGATGAAAAAAAGGTCCTGCATAAAAAAAATATTAAGAAAAATGACTTGGTATTGGCTATACCTTCAAGTGGTGTTCATTCTAATGGATACTCTCTAGTTAGATATGTTTTAAAAAAAGAAAAGGTTAATTTATTAAATAATAAGTTTCTTAAAAAAGAATTATTAAAACCAACAAAAATTTACGTAAGAGAAGTTTTAGATCTAATTAATTATAACCTTATAAATAGTTGTGCCAACATAACTGGCGGTGGCCTTGCTGATAATATAAAAAGGGTTATCCCAGAGGGAATGGTTGCCAACATCGACTTGAATAAAGTTAAAACAACAAAGATTTTTAAATGGCTAAAACAAAATAATATAAGTGATAAAGAAATGTTAAAAACATTTAATTGTGGTGTAGGTTTTTGTTTAATAATAAAACCGCAAAATTTAAAAAAAATTAAAAAATTTTTCACTAAAGAATATCAACCATATGTTATTGGAGAAATAACAATAGGTAAAAACAAGGTTAAACTTAATGGAAAAATTGACTGGTCATAGACAAGTAAAAACTGCTGTTTTTATTTCTGGCAGAGGAAGTAATTTAAAAAATTTAATTCAATTTTCTAAAACTAAAAGATCTCCAATTATAATTGATTTAATTATTGCAAATAAAAAAACAGAAGGCTTAAAGTACGCTCGTCAATATAAAATAGATAAAACAGTTATCAGATATGAAAATATTAAAATTGCTGAAAAAAAGATTTTATCTATTCTTAAAGATAAAAAAATTGAATTTATTTGTCTTGCTGGATTTATGAAGGTTTTATCTATAAACTTTATCAAAAAATTTAAAGGTAAGATTATTAATATTCATCCTTCTTACCTTCCAAAATATAAGGGTTTAAATACAAGCGTCAGAGCTTTGCGTAATAATGAAAAGTTTTCAGGCTGCACTGTTCACTATGTAAGTTCGAAACTTGATTCAGGTAAGATAATTATGCAGAAAAAAATTAAGATTTTAAAAAAAGAAACTGAAACTTCTCTAGATAAAAAAATTATTAAAGAAGAGCATAAATTATACCCCTCTGCTATTTTAAAAATTTTTAATTAATCTTTGAAAAAGAAATCGATTTCTATTTTAGCATTTTCAACACTATCTGAGCCATGAACAGAGTTTTTATCAATAGAAATTCCATATTTTTTTCTTATAGTTCCTTCGGCAGCATCTTCTGGTTTCGTCGCCCCCATTAATTCTCTGTTTTCCAGTACTGCATTTTCTTTTTCAAGTACCATTACAACGATTGGCCCTGATGATAAATATACACATAAATCATTATAAAAAGGCTTTGTTTCATGAACCTTATAAAATTGTTCTGCTTCAGATTTTGCTATTTGGATCTTTTTATCTTTAACAATATTAAATCCTTTATTTTTAAACATATCCTTTATTTCATTGTCTAAATTTCTCTCAACAGCATCTGGCTTAATAATTGATAACGTTTGTTCTGTATTACTCATAATGTTCCTCTATTAGTTGGTTTAATAATCTCACTCCAAAGCCTGTAGCTCCACCTGGATTTAAATTTGCAGCTTTTTTTGAAAAAGCCATTCCAGCAATATCTAAGTGTGCCCATGGTGTTTTGCTTGTTACAAACCTTTGCAAAAATTGTGCTGCAGTAATTGACCCCGCTCCACCTGAATAATTTATATTTTGCATATCTGCTATTGTTGAATTTATTAACTTGTCATAATTATCATGCAATGGAAGTCTCCAAACTTTTTCTTTTACCTCTTCTCCTACCTTAAATATTTTATATGATAGATCATCATTATTAGAAAATAAACCAGCATACTCTTCTCCTAGTGCCATTATTATTGCACCTGTTAAGGTTGCAAGATCAATCATAAATCTTGGTTTAAATTTTGCCTCTGTAAAACTTAACGCATCTGCTAATACCAATCTACCTTCTGCATCTGTATTTAAAACTTCAATAGTTTTACCATTATACGCTTTAACTATATCTCCTGGTCTTTGAGCATTTCCACCTGGCATATTTTCCACTAAACCAACTACACCAACTGCATTTACTTTGGCTTTTCTTATAGCCAATGTTTGTATTAACCCTGCAACTACGGCTGAACCAGCCATGTCATATTTCATTTCTTCCATAAATTTTGCTGGTTTCAGAGAAATACCACCTGTATCAAAACAAACACCTTTTCCTACAAAAGATAGTGGGGATTTTTTGTCTTTTTTATTTCCATTCCACTCAAGTGTAACAAGAAATGATTCATTTACACTGCCTCTTCCAACACCTAATAAAGAATGCATCCCTAACTTTTTCATTTGGTACTCATTATAAACTGTAACTTTAATTCCTAGTTTTCTTAATTTTAAAAGTCTGTTTGTGTACTCTTTTGGATTAAGAACATTTGGTGGCTCAGAGACAAGGTCTCTTGCAAAAAAAGTTCCTTCTTCAATCGCCTTGAATCTTAATTCATTTTGAATTGTTACTTTATTTTTATTACCAATTACATTAATCAAAATGGTTTTTTTTTCATTTGATGACTTATATAAATTAAATTCATAAGACTTAAGTTTTAATCCATGTAAAAAATAGCCTATAAAATTTTCAAATTTGCTAATTATGCTATCCGAATTTACAAAATATTCACATTTCTTCTCATGTTTTATGCACCCATAAAATTCAGCACCTAAATTTTCTATATCAGACATCTCTAAATTATTTTTAATGGACATTAAGACTATTTTTTTTTTAGAATTAACCTTAAAGACAAGTAAGTTTTTTTTTAAATCACTAGTTTTTAATAAATCGTTTATGTAAGAAAACTCCGAACTAGAAATATATTTTTTTAAATTGCTAATATTAAATTTTTGATCGGTAAATAAGACAATATTAGTTGATAATTTTTTTAAGCCACCATTTTTATAGTTAATTTTCATAGACATAAATATTAAATACACTCCTTACGTGTTCGATGCTATATAAGTATAAAATTATTATATTTCAATGAAAAAATTACTTTTTCGAAAATTTATAAAGGATAATATAAAATTATTCTCCGCTATTCTCTTCTCAATAGGCTCTATTGTTTGGATAATTCAATCTGTGGGTTTTTTAGATTTTGTCACAGAGGATGGTCATGGTCTAAAAATTTACATGTCCTATACACTCCTAAATTTTCCTAAAATTATTCATAGAATTTTACCTTTTATTTTTTTTATTTCTTTGTTTTACCAATTAATTCAATACGAAAAAAAAAATGAATTATTAATATATTGGGTTTATGGAGTTAAAAAAATTGAACTAATAAATAGTATAATCATATTTTCATTTTTAATATGTTTGTTGCAAGTTTTTTTAGGTAGCTACGTGTCTCCAAAGGGTCAAGATGAAGCAAGATCTTTTATTAGAAATTCTAATATGGATTTTTTTCCATCCATCGTTAGAGAGGGAAAATTTGTTGATGCTATTAATGGTTTAACAGTTTTTATTGAAAAAAAAAATGATTTTGGAATTTATGAAAATATTTTTTTAAAAGATGACTTAGTTAATAGTGGAAAAGAAACAAAATCACAAATCATTTATGCAAAACAAGCTGAACTGATTAATGATAAAGATAATAGATACTTCAAATTATATAATGGACAATTAATAAAAACAGATGGTGATCAAATAAACTTTATTAATTTTGATACAATAAATTTTAGTTTATCAAAATTTAGCACAAAAAGCACTACATACCCAAAAATTCAAGAAGTAAACATCATGCTTCTATTGAGTTGCTTAATTTATGAATTTAAAAATGAAATTGATAAATTTTCTCACCCAGATTTGGGATGTACATTAAATTCTACAAAAAATATAAAACAAGAATTTTTAAAAAGAGTTTATATGCCTTTTTATATACCATTAATTACTTTAATCACTTGTTTGCTTATTTTAAGATCTAAAGAAAATAAAAATTATGAATCTTTTAAATTATTAATATTTTTTTTAGTTTTTTTTATTATAGTGATCTCGGAGATTTCTTTAAGGTATTCATCAGTAAGTATATACGGCTTGTTTTTTTATCTAATTTTCCCTATTGCACTTTTTTTTACTATTTATACCTATCTCCTTATTCACTTTAAATATAAAATTTAATTATGATTAAAACTTATCAAAAATATTTAATTAAAACCTTTTTAAAAAAAATAATCATTGTTTCTTTAATATTTTTATCACTGATAATAATTTTAAATGTTTTTGAGGAAATTTCTTATTTTAAGGATGTAAATGCAAAAACTCTATTTCCTTTTATGTTAACTCTTATAAATGCTCCATCTATATTATTTGAAATTTTTCCTTTTATTTTCTTAATTTCATCTTTGTTATTCTTCCTTGAGCTTATTAATAAAAATGAACTTGAAGTGTTTAAGATCAACGGATTAAATAATATAAAAATAATCATAACGTTATTCCTTACTTCACTGATCGTTGGTTTTTTTTTAATCACTATATTTTATCACATTTCTGCCAAACTAAAATTCACCTACCTTGAATTAAAAAATAATTACTCAACTGACGATAAGTATCTTGCTATGGTTACCGATAATGGAATTTGGATCAAAGACGAATATAATGAAAATGTCTATATAATTTCTGCGAGTATAATTGAAAATAATTACTTGAAAAATGTTTTAATTACAGAATTTAATAATGAATTTAATCTAATTAGAATGATAAAATCACACAAGGTTGATATAGCTAATTATGAGTGGATAATTTATTCTCCCATCATTTCTTTAAATAATATAAAGAATGATAAAATTACATCAATTAAATTACAAACACATTTTAATCAGAAAAAAATTAATGAATTATTCAGTGATTTATCTTCTTTAAATATATTTCAACTTATTAAGCTATCAAAGGACTATAAAAACTTGGGCTATACAACAACGGAGGTTTATTCACATTTGAATAAAATTTTTTCATTACCAGTCTATTTAAGTATAATGACTGTTTTTTCTGGAATAATTATGCTTAATATCAAAAAAAATAAACCAATGATTTTTTATATAATATTAAGTATTCTTATTTCTGTAATAATTTATTACCTTAATTATTTATTTAATCTACTGGGTGAAAATGGAAAATTACCCATTTTTATCTCAATATGGGGGCCACTTTTTATATTAACAATTCTTATTTCAATTGGACTAATTAAACTTGATGAAAAATAGATTTTTATTTTTATTTGTTTTTTTATTTGTTAATTTAACAAATAATATCTTCGCTAATGAGTTTACTTTTGATGTAGAAGAAATAAATATTTCAAATAATGGAAATATCATTAATGGTACAAATGGTACGGCGCGTACTATTGATAACAGCTTAGAAATTAAAGCTGATAAATTAATATATAACAAGAATTTGTCTACACTGGATGCAATCGGTAATGTTTTGGTTACAGATTCAACCAATGAATTTTTTTTAAAATCACAAAAAATATTTTATGATATAAAAAATCAACAAATATCATCTAAATCAAAATCTCAATTTGAAGATGTTTTAGGTAACCTAATCCTATCAAAAGATTTTATTTTTAAAAAAAACGAAGATTTAATAAAATTCAATATTATAAAGATAATTGATTTACAAAAGAATTCTCTGGTCTTGGATAAGGCCTTCTTGAATGTGAAATCTAAAAAATTAATTGGAAAAGATGTTGTAATTGAATTTAAGGACCAAAGTTTTGAAAAAAATAATGAACCTAGACTTAAGGGTAATTCTATATCGAGTGATAAAGATAAAACAATTATTAAAAATGGAGTTTTTACACCATGTAAGAGAAATGATGATTGTCCTCCATGGCAACTATCAGCTAAAGAAATTAAACATGATAAAAAAAAAAAAATAATAAGTTACAAAAGTGCGTGGCTGAAAATTTACGATAAACCTGTATTTTATTTTCCAAAATTTTTTCATCCGGACCCCACAGTTAAAAGACAATCCGGCTTTTTAATGCCTAGCTTTATGGAATCTACTAGTCTTGGATCTTCATTTCAATTGCCTTATTATCGTGCAATATCTGACAATAAAGATTTCACAGTGTATCCCCGACTGTATGCAGATAAAAAACTATTACTACAATCAGAGTATAGACAAAAAAATTCAAATTCTAACTTCATAATGGATGGTAGTTTTGTTGATAAAAATAATAGCTCTATTAAAAGTCACTTTTTTCTTAATGCATCTAAAAATTTAGATTTTGATTATTTTGATGAAACTGAATTAGATCTTCGTTTAGAACAAGTGTCAGATGACAACTACCTAAAAGCATACAAACTTAAATCACCTATAGTTCAAGATTTCAGCACACTAAAGTCTTCTGTGGGTATTAATGCCAATAAAGAAGATTTACAATTAAATCTAGATTTTGAGGTTTATGAAAATTTATCTAAAAAAGAAAGTGATCGTTATGAATATATTTTCCCCTCTTATAATTTGGTAAAACAGTTTGAAGAAAATGATTCTCTAAATGGCAATTTAGCATTAAATTCGGCTGGATTTATAAAAAACTTTGATACCAATATTTATGAAAAAGTTGTTATCAACGATATCATTTTTAATTCAAATTCAACAATTACAAGTAAAGGATTAAAAAACAATTATAATTTTATTTTTAAAAATACTAATACTGATGGTGATAATTCATCAAATTACAAAAATGGTTTTGCTAGTAAATTACTTTCTATATTTGAATATAATACTTCGTATCCTTTGAAAAAAGAAACTATCAATTATAATAACATTTTTAAACCTACGGTTTCTTTGAGATATAGTCCCAATAAGACCAAAAATGTGCAAAAAAAAGAGCGGAGAATTGATCCAAGTAATGTGTTTAGTTTAAACAGGCTTTCCTTAAACGACACAGTAGAAGGTGGCGCTTCATTAACCTACGGAACTGAGTTTTCAAAAGAAAATAAAAGAAATCAAGAAGTCTTTAATTTCAAGCTTGCAAATATCACTAGAATTGAGGAGGATAAGAATCTTCCCGGAAATAGTTCAGTGGGTAAAAAAACATCAGATATTTTTGGTAGTTTGGCTTATGAACCAAATCAAGTTTTTTCATTAGGGTATGATTTTACTCAAAAAAATAACTTAGTTGATACAAACTATGAAATTCTAAAAGCTCAAGTAAATTTAAATAAATTTGTTACTACGTTTGAATATTTAAATGAAAACAACACTAACGATAATCAAAACTTTATAACAAATAAAACATCATATTTTTTAAATAAATCAAACAATATAAGCTTTGAAACTAGGGAAAATAAAAAAACGAAAGCTACCGAATTTTATAATTTGATTTATCAGTATAGAAATGATTGTTTAATAGCAGCATTAGAATACAATCAAGACTACTATACAGATAAAGAGCTAAAACCGTCAAAAAATATTTTTTTAAAATTAACCATATTACCTTTTGGTGGGGCAAACAGTCCAAATTTAAGTAAATAATGTATAAAAAAAAATTATTAGTTATTTTAATTTCAATTTCTTTATTAACTAATTTTCCGTTAGTTTCTGATGAGAAAGCTTTTATAGTTTTTAATGTAAACGATCAAATTATTACAAATATTGATATAGAAAAAGAGTCTAGATACCTTACAACATTGAACGTTCAATTAAAGAAATTGAATCCAAAAAAAGTATTAGATATTTCAGAAGAATCTGCGTTAAGAGAAAAAATAAAGGAAATAGAACTTCTTAAATATTTTGATTTAAAAGAAAAAAATCCACTGGCTGAAAAATATATAGAAGACTTTTACTTGAGATTAAAATTAACAAACAAGATTGAATTGAGCAGTTTATTAAATAGTTACGGATTATCGATGGAGTATGTCGAAAACAAAATAAATATTGAATTAACATGGAACCAACTAATATATGAAAAATACAGAGATCAAGTAAATATAGATGTTAATAAGATAAAAAATAAAATAAGCAAAAATAAAAGTACTGCAAAAAATAAAATTTACCAATTATCAGAAATAGTATTTGAAGTAGATAGTCAAATAAATTTAAATAACAAATTAAAAAATATAAACGAAAGCATAAAAGAAATAGGTTTTAAAAATACAGCTAATATTTACAGTATAGCAAATTCTGCTAAATTTGGTGGTGAAATTGGTTGGGTTGAGGAAGAAAGACTTTCAAAAAAAATTATGGAAGAATTAAAAAAAAAAAATATTACCGAAATCACATTACCGTTCCAGACTGGTGGCTCATTTGTGATATTAAAAATTGACAATATAAAATATGAAGAAAAAATAATTGATGAGAAGGCCCAATTAGAAAAAATTATTCAGTTTCAAACAGATAAACAGCTGGAACGGTTTTCTAAAATTTATTATAATAAGCTCAAAATTAACACCTCTATAAATGAATCGTGAGCCAATCTTAATTGTTGCAGGTGAGCCCAACAGTGTTTTTTTAGAAATTTTTTTTAAAAGTATTAAAAATAAAAAATATAAAAATCCTTTAATAATTATTGTTTCAAAAAAACTGTTACTTAAACAAATGAAATTGTTAGGATTTAATTTTAAAATAAATTTAGTTAATAAAAATTATTTGTCTCTTAAGGATCTGAATAATAAAAAAATTAATCTACTTGATATAAATTACCATTTTAAAAATACTTTCGAAAAAATCTCTAAAAATTCAAATGATTATATAACAGAATGTTTCAATGTAGCTTTAGAAATTCTAAAAAAAAATAAATTTAAAAAAATGATAAATGGACCCATTTCTAAAAAAAGTTTTTTGCAAGGAAGGTATCTAGGGATAACGGAATATTTGGCTAGTAAGACCGGTAAAAAAGATAAGGTAGCAATGCTAATCTATAATCCCAAACTCTCTGTGAGTCCAATTACTACTCACTTACCATTAAAAAATGTGAGTAAGAAAATATCAAAATTAAAGATTATCGAGAATGTTGTTTTAATTAATAATTTTTATTTGAAAGTACTAAGAAAAATTCCCAGAATTGGGATAACTGGTTTAAATCCCCACTGTGAAAGTAATTATAAGACTAGTGAGGAAAAACAAATAATAATCCCTGCTATTAAATATCTTATTCAAAAAAAATATAATGTGAGTGGTCCATTTGCTGCTGATACAATTTTTATGAAAAATCATATAAAAAAATTTGATGTAATTATTGGTATGTATCATGATCAAGTGTTAACACCTGCAAAAACACTCTTTGGCTTCAATGCAATTAATATAACGCTAGGCTTGCCATTTACTAGAATTTCTCCTGACCATGGACCAAATTCTTCTATGCTAGGGAAAAATTTATCTAACCCCAAAAGTTTAATGGAAGCTTTAAAATTTCTCGATAAATAAATGTTTATTAAACCAAAAAAAAGCTTAGGTCAAAATTTTCTAATAGATCATAATGTTCTAGAACAAATTGTTGATACAGTTAAAATCACAAATAAAGAAGTTTTAGAAATTGGCCCCGGAAGTGGAAATTTAACCACATTTATTTTAAAAAAAAATCCAAAAAAACTTTTCGTAATTGAAAAAGATGATGATCTAGCTTTATTATTAGAGGATAAATTTACTAATGAAATTACTATTATTAACGATGATGTTTTAAAAATATCTGAAGATAAAATAACTTCAGAAAAACTAATAGTCTTTGGAAATTTACCTTATAATATTTCTACTGAAATTTTATCAAAATGGATTACAAATTTAAGCAAGGAATTTTGGTTTGAAAGCCTCGTATTGATGTTTCAAAAGGAAGTTGCTGATAGAATTATTGCTGAATCTAATACATCAAAATATGGACGGTTATCTATTTTATCAAACTGGAAATTAAATATTAAAAAGATAATTGATATTAAACCAGAAAGTTTTTCTCCAAGACCAAAGATTGATAGTACCTTGCTATTATTTACTCCTAGAAAAGATTTTTTTGAGCTAAAGGATGCAAAAAATCTTGAAATGATCACTAGAGTTTTTTTTAGTCAAAGAAGAAAAATGCTTAAAAAACCTTTTAATCAAGTTTTTAATAATGCAAAAGAAATTTCTGAAAAATTTAATATTGATCTGAATTTGAGGCCTCAAAATTTAAAACCTGAAATGTATTTTAATCTTGTTAAGGAATATGAAAACTTAAGAAGTTAATAAGTTAATATGTTGTCTTATGTATTCTTTATCATAATCCTTTGATCCATTATTTATTTCAGCTTCAATCAAATTATTAATTTTAGAATAACAATCATTAAGATCATCATTTATAATTACGTAATCATAATTAATCCAATGTAATACATCGCGACTAAATTCTTTCATTCTCTCTTCTACAATTAATTTATCTTTCATGTCTCTATTAGACAGTCTTTCAAATAAAACCTTCTTACTTGGGGGAAGGATAAAAAAAGTAATCAATTTATAATTTAATTCCTTATTTTTTATTTGGTCAGCTCCTTGCCAATCAATATCAAATATTACATTTTCACCTTTTTCTAGTTTCTCTACTACTGGTGTTCTTGTAGTACCATAAAGATGACTAAATACCTTTGCATACTCCAAAAATTCTTCGTTCTTAATTAATTGTTCAAATTTTTCATTATCAACAAAATAATAATCTTTATCTACAATTTCACTATGCCTAGGTTTTCTTGTGGTATGAGATACAGATATATAAAAATTTTTATTTTTAGATAAAAGTTTTACTAAGGTAGTTTTACCTGCCCCAGATGGGGATGATAAAATTACCATTATCCCATCTTTTTTTATGGACATCTAAATAATTTAATTCGCTTTACCTTCAATAAATTTAACTGCGTCACCGACAGTTAGAATTTTTTCTGCTTGGCTGTCTGAAATTTCTGATCCAAATTCCTCTTCGAAAGCCATTACCAATTCCACTGTATCTAGGCTATCTGCACCAAGATCATCAATAAAGCTTGAATCATCTTGTACCTTAGCTTCATCTATACCTAAGTGATCGGCAACAATTTTTTTTACTTTGCTTGAAACGTCATCTGACATAATCATCCTTTTTGTTATATTTCGTTAATAGTTTAAAAAGTAGTTTTGTCAACCCAAATACATGCCTCCATTAACATGTATGGTTTCTCCATTAATATAATCCGAGTGATCTGATCCCAGGAAAATTACTGTGTTTGCTATATCCTCTGGCTTTCCAAGTCTATTTGAAGGGATTTTTGCAATGATTGCCTCTTTGTACTTCTCATCTATCTTGTCAGTCATAGCAGTATTTATAAAGCCAGGTGATATGCAGTTTACATTTATATTTTTTTTTGCATATTCTATTGCAAGACTTTTAGACATTGCAACAATACCTGCTTTTGACGCCGTATAATTTGCTTGACCTGCGTTACCTGTGTGCCCTACTACTGATGTGATATTAATAATTTTTCCCGATTTATTTTTTAACATTTTCTTTATAGAATATTTGCACATTAAAAAAGTAGAGGTTAAATTTACATCTATAACTTTTGTCCACTCTTCTAAACTCATTCTAATTGTTAAGTTATCTTTTGTAATACCAGCATTATTTACTATGCAATCAAGCGATCCTCCCAATTCTTGTGTGGCGTTATTTATAAATTCTTCAATTTTTTCATGTTGAGATATATCAAATTTGATTATTCTAATATTATCAAATTTTTTTTTTAACTCTTCTAACTTTTCAATTCTTGTTCCAGTTGCTAAAATATTTGCACCATTTGCATGTAGTTTTTCAACTATAGAATTTCCTATTCCTCCAGAAGCACCAGTAACTATAATATTTTTATTTTTTAAACTATTCATTAATATTTATTAACTTTATATCTTCTTCGGTATTAATTGCACTAACTTTAACATTTCTGTCGATTCTTTTAATCAAGCCGGATAAAATTTTACCCGGTCCTATTTCTATAAACTGACTTGTACCTTTATTTATCATTAACAAAACACTCTCTCTCCAACGGACTCTACATTCAATTTGTTTAACTAATAGATCTTTTAACTCATTTGAGTTTTGTATCTCTTTACCTGTTACATTTGATACAAGAGTGTTTTTAGGTTCTTCAAAGTTTAATTTAGAAATCTCTTCTCTCATCACAAGTGTTGCTTTATTCATTAGCTTACAATGAAAAGGAGCGCTCACTGGCAACTTAATATTTTTAATATTTGCATCCTTTAAATCTGTCATCATTTTCTCTAAGTCTTTAGTATTTCCACTTAAAACAATTTGACCTTCTGAGTTGTCATTTGCAATATAACATTCATACTTAGATTTATTTTCTTCGATAATGCTTTCAATCTTTTCAATCTCAGACCCAAGAACGGCAACCATCCCCCCTCTTCCTTTTGGAACTGAACTTTGCATTGCATTTCCTCTAGTCTTTAATATTTTAAGTGTGTCTGAAAATGATAAAGATCCTGCTGATGCTAAGGCTGAATACTCTCCTAATGAGTGACCTGCAAAAAAACTTGCTTTATCTAAATCAATATTAAACTCTTCTTTAATTAATTTTAATATTGAGTAACTAACTAAAAATATTGCAGGTTGTGTATTTTCAGTTAAGTCCAGCTCTTCTTTGGGGCCATTTAAGATTAGATTAGATAGAGAAAAACCAAGTGTATCGTCAGCTTCTTTGAATAAATTTTGAATTAGGCTATACTTATCATGTAAGCCTTTACCCATCCCTACTAATTGCGAGCCTTGTCCAGGAAAAATAACAGAAAACATTTAAATATCTAAACTTTATTGTGGTTTTAAGTGTTGTAATTCAATTATTATAATAGTATATCCTCACTTTTTATTAAAGA
>Ga0307986_10001787_pt1 | contig 15546 bp, 20 predicted proteins | sample EllFjometageno82_FD_203170 | JGI IMG/M metagenome (GOLD analysis project Ga0307986, IMG submission 203170) | Marine microbial communities from Ellis Fjord, Antarctic Ocean - #82 | ecosystem: Environmental > Aquatic > Marine > Unclassified | place: Southern Ocean | collected 2014-10-09
AAAGATGACCAACAACTAATAAGACACGCTAAGGATTATGGTTACATTAACCTAAATGTTAAGAGTAACTGGAAATTTGCAATTGAAAATTATTGTGAGAGCTATCATTTACCATCTATTCATCCTGAGTTAAATAAAACGTCAAATATAAGTGATCATTACCATATACAAGGGTTACCAAATAGATTTGCAGGACAGGGTAGTTATAAATACGATCAACCAGTTAAGGAAAATAAAAAATTTAATAGCTTTCCTTCTTGGCCAGAAGAGCTAGCTTTAAACGCAGAGTATGTTGCTTTATTTCCAAATGTTATGGTTGGTTTACACATAGACCACTTTTATATTTTTTGGTTAGAGCCCATATCTACTAATGAAACTAAAGAGCACATAGAGATGTATTACATAGGAGAAGAGAGTGCTTATGGTGATGATTTTAAGGAAATGAGAAAAGAAAATTCAAAATTTTGGAAAGAAGTTATGACAGAAGATGTTTTGGCAGTTGAGGGAATGCAGGCAGGTAGAGCCTCACCAGCATATAATGGAGGTAATTTTTCACCAGTTATGGATAATCCAACACACCAATTTAATAAATGGATTGCTAATAATTTAACTAAATAATGAAATAAATGTCCAAAAAAGACGTGGGAAATAAAATTCCAATTTATAAACTGAAAACAACAAGTGAGGTAATGGAATTTTATGATGAATGGGGAGACAAAGATAAATATAATAAAGATATGGTTGATTGGGATTATACAGGGCCAAAAGAAACAGTTAATACTTTTAAAAAATACACTGAAAATAAAGATATACTAATATTTGATGCTGGTTGTGGAACTGGACTTGTGGGAAAAGAATTAAAAAAATTTGGATATAATAATTTTCACGGAGCAGATTTATCTCAAAAATTGTTAGATTTAATTCCTAAAAATTTATATAAAAAATTAAATAGAATTGATTTAAATCAACCTATTAAAGTGGATGATAATTTTTATGATGCAGTTATGTGTGTTGGAACTTTCACGTATGCTCATGTAAAACCAAATGCTCTAGATGAATTTTACAGAATTACAAAAAATAAAGGTTTAATTTGTTTTACTATCAATGAAGGAATTTACCAAGAATATGGATTTGATAAAAAAATAGAAGAATTAGAGATAAAAAATAGATGGAAAAAAATTGAATTTTTTAAATCAGAGTATATTGCTAGCAAAGATGTTAATGCTTGGTTAGGACTTTATGAGGTAATAAAATAAAATGAAAATAATATTAATAATGGGACTGCCTGGCTCTGGTAAAACAACTTTAGCTAACGAACTTGCTCCAATGCTTAACGCAAAAAGACTTAATGCAGATGAAGTAAGAAAAGAAGCAAATGATTGGGATTTTTCTGAAGCAGGAAGAATTAGGCAAGCAAAAAGAATGGCTGAATTTGCAATGAAATTAAAAGAAGATGGAAGCTATGTTGTTGCTGATTTTATTTGCCCAACACCAGAAGCAAGAAGTCTTTTCCCAGCAGATTACATTGTTTGGGTAGATGCAATTAAAGAAGGTAGATTTGATGACACAAACAAGATGTTTATTAAACCTGAAAAATTTGATTGTCATGTGACAACACAAGATGCTAAATATTGGGCACCAATAGTTTTAAAGGAGATAAAATAATGGCATATGAATGGGATAATAGAAAAGCAACAGCACAAATGCTAGGGAGATGGCAACCTTTTCATGAGGGTCACCATGTTTTGTTTCAAGAAATTGTAAAGATTACAGGACAGGTTTGCATTCAAATAAGAGATGTTCAAGGAGTAGATGATAATCCATTCGATTTTGAGACTGTTAAAAAAAATATAGAAGATAAATTAAATCCAGAGTTCGAAGGTAGATTTAAGATAATGTTAGTTCCAAATATCACTAACATTAGCTACGGAAGAGGTGTGGGTTATAAAATTGAAGAAGTGGTTTTATCCGAAGAAATACAAAAAATTTCAGCTACAAAGATTAGGGCTAAAATGAGAGAAGATGGCAAACTTAAGTAATATTAAAATTAAATATTTTAATAAAGACATCGCATCAATTATTATTAATGATCCCAAAACATATAACGCACTTTCACTTAAAAATTTAAGTGATTTAGTAAAAGCTTTTAAAAAACTTGATAATGATAAAAATATTAAAGTAATAATTGTTGAAGGTTCTGGTAAAGGTTTTAGTGCAGGTCATAATCTAAAAGAGATAAGAGGATTAAAAAAAAACAAATATCATAAAATTTTTAATCTTTGCTCTAAACTAATGCTCCAGATTGTTGAAGGAAAAAAACCTGTTATTGCCAAGATTCATGGAGCTGCATTTGCAGCAGGATGCCAGTTAGTTGCAAGTTGTGATTTAGCTTACAGTACAAATGATTCAATTTTTGCAACACCGGGTGTTAATATAGGGTTATTTTGTAGCACACCAATGGTCGCCGTAAGTAGAAAAGTTAATAGAAAAAATATGTTAAAAATGCTTTTAACGGGAGAACCAGTGAAAGCTAAATACGCAAAAGAAATTGGATTAATTAATGATCATTTTTCTAAAGCAAGATTAAATAAAGAAGTATTAAAAGTAGCAAAAACAATTGCTTCAAAATCCAATCTAACAATTAGAATTGGCAAACAAACATTTTACAAGCAACTTGAAATGCCTTTAAGAAAAGCCTACGCATATACAAGTAAAATGATGGCACTGAATATGATGGCATTTGATGCAAAAGAAGGAATATCAGCCTTTTTAGAAAAAAGAACACCTAAATGGAAACATAAGTAGTGAGTGATAAAATAAAAGAAATTCTTTCTAAATATAAAACCATAGCAATGGTTGGAGTAAGCAAGGATAATACAAAACCTTCAACAATTGTTATGAAGTATATGCAAAAGTATGGTTTTAAGGTTATTCCAGTCAATCCAAGTGCTAAGGGTGAAAAAATATTAGGTGAAGAAGTTTATGAAAAACTTGAAGATATCAAAATAACTGTCGATATAGTTGATGTATTCAGACCTACAATCGAAGCCATTACGTTTGCAGAAGGGACTGTGAAAATTGGGGCAAAAGTTCTTTGGTTACAATTAGGAATAAGAAGTGAAAAAGCTAAAAAAATAGTAGAAGACAACAACATTGAGTATGTAGAGAATAAATGTACTAAAATGGAATATCAAAAAATCTTTTTAAAAATAAACCCAGCCTTTCCTGTGCTACAGGATTAATTGTTTTTAAATAATAGCTTAAAGTTAAGTTTAATTTTCTTAATTATCAGACTTAAGAACCCAGGCCCTATGATAAAAATCGTCAATATTTTTTTGAATTAGTCCCTTAGCAAATTGATCAGCTTCTTTTTCTTCAAAAGGGCCATATTTTTTTTTAGTTTCATTTAATATCGTCTCAATTTCATTTGGATCTTTATGCACACCTTCGATTACGTAAAAATTTTTCATAGCTTTCTTTTATAACTAGTTTACAATTAGTCAACAGTGACAAAAATATTCTTAAACTTAAAAATCTTATTATTTTTTACATTTTTAATGTGTTCTAATGTGGGCCAGGCTCAAAATATAAAGACAGCTTATTTTTCAGGAGGTTGTTTTTGGTGCATGGAAGAGTCTTTTGAAAAAATTGAAGGAGTTTTAAGTGTAATTTCTGGTTATACAGGTGGTAAAACTGAAAATCCAACATACAAAGAAGTAACTTATGGAAAAACGGGCCATTTTGAAGCGGTAGAAATTAAGTATGATGCTGAAAAAATTAACTACAAAACACTTTTAGATATTTTTTGGATAAATATAGACCCCTTTGATGAGCAAGGTCAGTTTTGTGACAAAGGTTATAGTTATAGGTCAGTTGCATTTTTTGCATTAGATTCAGAGAAAGATTTGATAGATAGATCGATAAAAGTGCTTGAAAAAAAATTTGATAAAAGAATTGTTACTTATGTTAGAAAATTTAGTAAATTTTATAAAGCAGAAGATTATCATCAAGACTACTATAAGAAGAGCTTTATTAATTACTTAAAGTATAAAAGTGGCTGTGGAAGAGTTAAAACCTTAGAAAAAATTTGGAATTAGAATGAAAAAAATATTTCTTATATATGGACATTATAATGACAAATCTTTTAATGCCGCAATAAGAGATACATTTATTAAAACTGCTATAGAAATTGGTCATACAGTTGATGTTACAGACCTTTATAAAGAAAAATTTAACCCTGTTTTTGCGGGTGAAGAAGCGGGTAGTGATGTTTTGGATCATCGTAAAAGAATTGAAGAGTGTGATACAATCGTTTTAATTGCACCAATTTGGAATTTTAGAATGCCTGCAATTGTTGAGGGGTGGATAGATAAAATTTTGGCCCCACCTTGGGCATTTACATTTAAACAACTTGTAGGAAACTATGGATATCCAATCGGAAATTTAAAAGACAAGAAAGCAATAATTTTTTGCACTTATGGATCACCAAGATTAGCCATCACTACTTTTTTTTTAAATTTACCAATAAGAAGATTGAAGAGAGGTGTGTTTCATATGTGTGGTATTTATAATATTGTTTACAGAAGGTATTTTGCCGTACCTTTTGTAAGTGATAAAAAAAGGAAACAATTTTTAGATGATGTTGTAAAAACAGCTAAAAACTTATAAAAAATATTATTTTATCTCAATGGGTTGTCTGTTACAATTGTCTGATCTTTAGCTTTTTCCCGTATGTAGATATATACACCAGCACCTATAATTATAACCACACCAATAAACGTTCGTAATGTTGGAATATTATCAAATAGAATAAAACCTGTTAATATTGACCAAATAATTAAGGAGTACTCATAAATAGAAACAACAGATGGTGAAGCAATACTGTAAGCATTAAAAACAAAATAAAAAGAAAAAGTAGCAACAGTCCCCATTGCAATAATAAATGGAACCGTAAAAGATGAATTAGTTCCCCATTCTCTAAAGATGAATTGAAATGTGGGATCACTAAAATTATTGAATTGACCCTTTCCTGTAAATATAAAAAATAAAATACTAATTATTGTTGCTCCAATATAGAGATGTATCATTTGAGTGTAAACATTGTCTTTATCCGATGTAATTTTGGTGATTGTCATAGATATTGAATACATTAAAGCACAAAAAACAGGAGCAAGCTTCATATAGTTAAAATTATTAAAGTCAGGATTTAAAACAATAAATACACCAACAAATCCAACTAGAATTGCAGACCATCTTCTAATCCCAACCTTTTCTTTTAAAAATATTGTTGCTAAAATTGAAACAAAAAAAGGGCTAGAAAAAAATAATGCATTTGCTTCAGCAAGAGACATAAAGGTAAGAGAAATATAGAAAAAACTAAAACCGAAAAAGAAACAAATAACTCTAAAAATTGTTAAAAAAGGATAATGTGTTTTTAAAATTATTTTCTGTTTTGAAAATTTTAAGTAACAAATTAATAAAATTAATGCTGTTGCAGTTCTTCCAAAATATAATTCATATAAAGCAACTTCTTCGTAAACAAATTTTATTAAAGCATCCTGTATAGAAAACAAAGCCATTCCTAATAAAATGTAAAGAATACCTCTGGAATTATTTTGAGCTAGTGTCATGAATTTAGAATAAATTCTGATGCTCTTTCAGCAATCATAAGAGTGGGTGCATTTAAGTTGCCACTTGTAATTTCAGGCATAACAGAAGCATCAACTACTCTTAAGTTCTCAATACCATGTACTTTGAGTTTTTCATCAACTACTGCCATATCATCAATTCCCATCTTAAGAGTGCAAGAAGGATGGTATGCCGTTTCTGCTTTAGATCTAATATATTCTTCATATAATTTATGTGTTTGTATATCCGACCCAGGACCAATTTCTTTTCCAGCAAAAGGTTTCATTGAATTTTGTCCAAGAATATTTCTCGCAACTTCAATAGCTTCTATTGTTTGTTTTAGGTCATCTTCATGCTCAAGATAGTTGAATAGTATTTTTGGATAATCATAAGGATTTGAAGTACTTAATGTAACCGATCCTCTGCTCTTTGGATGGTTAGGGCTAGCATGTAATTGATAACCATGTCTGTCAGGTTCAACCAATCCATGATCAATTACGAAAGACGGAAAAAAATGAAATTGAATATTTGGATATTTTCTTTCATGAGAAGATTTAGCAAAACCTCCAGCTTCTAAGAAAGAAGTTGAGCAAGGACCACTTTTATTTAAAAACCATTGAACTCCAATTTTAAGCATATTAAATTTATTAACATAAGAATATAATGTGTCAGAGGTTTTACATTCTTGTTGAATATAAGTTTCAAGATGATCTTGTAGGTTTCTTCCAACTCCTCTGAGATTATGAGTAACTTCAATTCCTTTTTCTTTTAAATGTTCAGCTGGGCCCACACCTGATAATAATAGTAATTGCGGTGAGTTAATAGAACCTCCACTTAATATTACTTCTTTGTTTACAAAAATTTTTTCAACTTTATTTTTGATCTTAACCTCAATACCAATTGCTTTTTTCCCATCAAAAATAATCTTTTCAACAAATGAATCTGTAAAAATTGTTAAATTTTTTCTATTTTTAGCAGGATTTAAATAATGCTTAGAAACACTTGCCCTTTCGCCTTTATTAATAGTCACATCATACATACCAAAGCCTTCTTGATACTTACCGTTCATATCTGGGTTTTTTTCGTAACCAGCCTCAGTTGAGGAATCTATAAATGCTTTAAATAATGGGTTTTTATTTTTAGACTGATTTACAGGTAGCAAGCCTTCACCACCTCTATATTCATTTTTTCCTTCAGACCAAGTTTCAATTTTTTTAAAGTAGGGTAGAACCTTTTCATATGACCAATCTTTAAGTCCATATGAGGCCCATCTTTCATAATCGTTAGGGTTGCCCCTAACATAAACCATTCCATTGTGAGCAGAACATCCACCAATCATTTTTCCTCTAGGGCAAAATAGCTTTCTATTATGTAGGTATGGTTCAGGTTCAGAATAATATTTCCAATTATATTTTGGGTCATGCATTGTATAAAGAATTGCAAGTGGCATTTTTACTTTCCAAATATCACTTGGTTTTCCAGCTTCAAATAAAGCTACATTAAATTGTCCATTTTCAGTTAAACGATTAGCAAGAACACATCCGGCAGATCCTCCACCAATAATAATATAATCATATTTCATATAATTTTCGAAATTAGTAATTCCTTATAATCTTTAATATCTTTTATCTTAATATTCTGCTTTTTAGCACCTTCATCGAATCTACGCAATTTAATAGCATTTTTATAATTTTTATTTTGTTCAAATTTTTTTGCATCATTGTCATTCATTATACCACCCTGAAGTTTTAAGCTAGTTTTTGAAGCTTCAGATAAATTATCAAAATATTTTTTATTTCGTGCCAAATATTTTTTTGCATCAACATGCAATAAAATAGGTTCAATAATTACATTTGAAAAATATTTTTTTAGATAATTTGCACCAATCATTTCGTGATTTCCATCAATATTATCACTCACTAATTGATTTGGTTCCTCAAGAACAAAGTGTCCATAGTCATGAAGTAAACTTGAACACACCAAATCATTGGAAGATTTATTTTTTTCTGCAAGCATTGCTGTCTGAATCATATGTTCAGACATTGTTAACTCTTCTCCAATGTATAAAGATTTATTATTAGAAAAATTGAATATAATTTCTTCTACTATATTCAACATAAATTTAAATTAATGAGGTTGATCACCTTCAATAGCAATTCTATCCATTATTCTTTCATGACCCAAGCCTCTGCCAGGATAAAAATCAGCTATAGCATAATGAAGAACACTTCTATTATCCCATATTGCAACTGCATTTTCTGTCCAATTAAATCTACATGTTAAATCTAAACGTGCCTGATGTTCAAAAATTTTTTTTAATATTTCATCACTTTCTTCTTTTTCTAAACCAATTATTTTTTTTGTGTAAGTCCAATTTACGTATAATATTTTTTTTGCTGTTTCAGGATGAGTTCTAACTATTGGATGTTCATTAGAATATTCATCATAATTTCTTTTTTCATGACCCGTCATACCTTTGTAATTGTCTATAAAAAATTCTGCACCAAGGGAACTATGAATTGCTTCTTTATCTTTTATCTTTTCTTTAATACTTTCATCAAGCGTTTCCCATGCAAGTTCCATATTTGAAAAACAAGTATCACCACCTACTGGTGGTATTTTAATAGACTTTAAAATTACTGCTTTAGTTGGTTTAACATTATAACTTACATCTGTATGCCAATTCTCTCCCCATTGATTTTTTTCTTCTTTAGTCTTTACGATCCTTACTATTTCAGGATGCTTATCTAATCCCTTAACATAAGCGTGATTTTCTAGTGGACCCCAGTTTTGAGCTAAAGCAATTTGTTCTTCATGGCTAATATCTTGATTTCTAAAAAAAATTACCTTGTGTTCTAAAAGTAAATTATTTATTTTTTTATAATTCTCTTTTGACGAGTCTTTAAGATCTATACCTGATATTTCTGCTCCTAGAGCACCTGATAAAAGTTTAACCTTCATTAAAAGAATATATTTGTGGATATTAATTTTGTCAAAATATATAAGTTTTTTATGACTTTAACACAGGCCTATATATTGCTCATAGTTTCAATTTTATTGGAAATTATTGCAACTGGATCACTAAAAGCAACCGAAGGTTTTACAAGATGGATTCCATCATTTATCTCAGTTGTTGCTATCAGCGGATGTATGTTTTTAATGTCTCATGTAATGAAGGTTTTACCAGTTGGTGTCACCTATGCGACATGGTCAGGAATTGGAATAGTAGCCTTAACTCTAATTGGAATTATTAAATATAAACAAGTACCAAATCTAGCAACAATTTTTGGATTAGTATTGATAGTTATTGGAGTTGTAATTGTTAACGTAATGAATGATGCTAAAATAGATAGTTAGTTTATTTTTTTAACTTAGTTGAGAATTTTAAATCTTTATTATTGAAATTTATTTTATTCTTTTCAATAAAATTATTCATTATTTCAATTTTTTCATCTTCAAATTGGCTAACTTTTCTTTCATTTAAATCAACATATAAAGATAAAAATTCCATTGTTGACGCTAAGAATTTTTTTTCCTTATGAATCATTTCAAATTTATATTGCAATCTTTTTTTATCGTGATCAAAATAGATTAAATTTACGTTCACCTCGTCTTCTTCATTAACTTCTTGGTTGTAAGTGATGTGTGACTCAACAACCATGGTGCTTTTTTTTGTTGTTTTTGCTGAATGCTCACCCATTTTAAATTTAGTCATTAATACTTCAGCGCCATAAAGATCAAAAATTAAGACATAGTATGCAACATTCATATGATTATTATAATCTGTCCATTCTTTAATTATTTTTTGTGTACTTAACAATATAGACATATTTAGTTTTTATATTCTGGTTCTTCTTTATCTAAAATTAATTTTATCTGATCGAGATGCATTTTTGCCAGATCAATTGGATAGTTGGCAGTTTCCTCAGCTGTTTTTTCAGCAACCTCATGACTGACTATATTTAATTCTTTATTAGTTGATAAAGCTGTTAAATATGTTTCTGCAGCTTTTTCAAAATAATATAAAGCATTGAAACCATCTGCAATAGTCTTGCCTGTGGTTATAATTCCATGGTTTGCTAAAAGCATATGCTGTTTATTGCCGAGTGCACTTGCCATCTTAATAGACTCTTCTTCAAATCCCAAACCCCCAAATTCATTAAAGATAGAAACTCTATTATAAAAAATCATTGTATTTTGATCTATTGGTTTTAGAGTTGGATCTTTGAGAGTTGATAGTGCAGTTGCATATTTAGAGTGCGCATGGAAAATACATTTTGCATGAGGAACTTTTTCATGAATTGTGCCATGTATATGTATTGCTGTAGGATCTACTATTTCTGGTTTATCTTTTAAATCTTTTATATTTTCTTTAGTAACCAATATTAAATCACTAGCTTTAATCTGGCTAAAGTGTATTCCAGCTTTATTTACATAGAAATCAGTAGAAGATCCAGGTACACAAGCACTAAAATGGTTTGCAATACCTTCGTGCATATTTAATCTAGCGGTCCACCTGAAAGTAGCTGCTAAATCTTTCTGTAATTCTGTTATTTCCATTTTTATTAATTTAAACTATATTTTAATTATAAATTATGAACAATAAAGTTTTTATATCTTGTGCTGTAACAGGCTCTGGTGATACTGCTGGTAAACACCCAGATTTACCAAAGACACCACAACAAATTGCAACAGCAGCAATTGAAGCTGCTAAAGCTGGAGCTGCAATTGCACATATTCATGTTAGAGAAGAAGATGGCACGCCTAGTAGAAGGTTGGAGCTATATAAAGAAGTTGTCGATACAGTTCGATCGAGTGACACTGATGTAATTTTAAATCTAACAACCGGTATGGGGGGTGATCTAGATATAGGACAAGGTGATAATCCTTTAGACTTTGGCCCGATGACAGATATGGCAAATGTAATGGAACGAATTGCTAATGCGGAACAATTTCTTCCTGAAATATGTACACTGGACGCCGGCACTTTGAATTTTGGTGATAGCTCAACAATTACTGTAAACACACCTAATGATTTGAGGAAGGCAGCAAAGAGATTAAAAGAAATTGGTGTTAAACCAGAAATCGAAGCATTTGATTTAGGAAACATGTGGTTTGGTGCTCAACTATACAAAGAAGGATTATTAAGTGATCCACCAATGTTTCAAATATGCTTAGGAATACCATGGGGTGCACCAGCAACAACTTTAGCAATGCAAGCTATGTTAGATATAATGCCCAAAGAAGGTATTTGGTCTGGATTTGCAATTTCACGAAATGAAATGCCTTTCGTTGCTCAGACTGTATTGATGGGAGGAAATCCTAGAGTTGGACTTGAGGACAATTTGTATTTATCAAAAGGAAAATTAGCAACCAATGCTCAGTTAGTTGAAAAGGCTATAAGAATAATTGAAGATCTTGGGTCATCCATTATGTCACCAGCAGAAACAAGAGAAAAACTAAAACTTACCAAACATAAATAATATTCATGCCAAGCAAGATTAATAAAATTGCTGTGATCGGTACTGGAGTTATTGGCACAGGCTGGATTATTAGAATGCTAGCACATAATAAAAAAGTCACAGCATTTGATTTAAATATTAAGCAAAAAGCAATATTAACTAAGGAAATTAAAAGATCACTTCCATTTGTTAAAAAGCTTTTTAAAAAAAAAACAATTAATCTTAAAAATTTAAGTTTTAGAACATCATTAAAAGAAACACTAAAAGATGCTGATTTTATTCAAGAATGCGCAACAGAAAACTATAAATTAAAAACAAAATTAATGTCGGATTTAGGAAAGTATTCTAAATCTAGTGCCATTATATCTTCAAGCTCATCTGGATTATTACCATCTATTATTTTTTCAAAGTGCAAAAATCCTAATAGAGGAATTATTGGTCATCCATTTAATCCAGTTTATATGTTGCCTGCTGTTGAAATTGTACCTGGAAAAAAAACATCTAAATCAACTTTAAAAAAAGCCAATGATTTTTATAAGTCTATTTCAATGAATTCTATATCTGTAAAAAAAGAATTGCCAGGATATTTAGCTGATAGATTGCAAGAAGCGTTGTGGAGAGAAGGGTTGCATATTATTAATGAAGGTTATGCAACAACAGAAGATTTGGATAGAGTAATAGAGGATGGACCTGGTTTAAGATGGTCATTGATGGGTACTTTTCTAACTTTTCACTTAGCTGGTGGTAAATCTGGAATGAAACATATGCTAGAGCAGTTTGGACCAGCTTTAAAACTTCCATGGACAAAATTAAAAGCTCCAAAATTATCAAACAAATTAATTAAAAAACTTGTAACTGGAACTAAAAAGCAATCTAAGGGAAAATCAGTTGAAAAAATTTCAAATATTAGAGATGAATATTTATTAGATTTACTTTTAATGAGAAAAAAATATGAAAAAAAATTAAGATAAATTAATCATTTCTTTCTGTGTGACCATCAACTGAAATCACTTGACCAGAAACTTTACTTGAGTCATCAGATATTAAAAAAGAACACATTTTTCCAATATCTTCTTCTAAAATCCATTGTTTCATTGAACTCATTGAAATGAAGTCTTTTTCAATTACTTTTGTAGAAACCTTAGTAAATTTTGCTTTATCTTTTATTACCCTTTTCATTCTGTAGCCTTTAATAGTTCCAGGGCAGACGGCATTAACTCTAATATTAAATTTTCCTAGTTCCATGGCCAAAGTTTTTGTAACACCTATTATTGCCCATTTACTTGCTGCATAAGGAGAACGCAAAGGAAAACCAAGAATTCCAGCTGTTGATGAAATATTAATTATTGACCCATTTCTAGATTTTTTAATTAGTGGAATAGCTTTTTTAGTAAAATAAAAGTGGCTATTAACATCAACATGTAAAGTATTTTCCCAGTCTTTTGATTTAAGCTTCTCAAGTGAACCAGTAGGCCCGGCAATACCCACGTTATTAATTAAAGCATCAATTTTTTTTACCTTCATTTTAATTTTTTCAAAAAGATCAGCTACTTGATATTCGTTAGAAGCATCGCAATGATAGGTGAATAATCTTTTATTTTTTAAAGGATGTTTATTCAATTTATTTAGAGACTTACTATCTATATCACAAAGATAAACATAAGCTCCTCTAGAGAGGCATACTTTTGCTGTCGCTAAACCTATTCCAGAAGCTCCTGCAGAAATAATAATTCTTTTATTCTTTAATGATTGGTTAACCATTAATTATGACTTTGTTAAAGATTCTTGAAGTTCTTTATTAGTTATATATCCCTTAACATTTCCACTTTTATCAACAACTTCACAGTTAGCACTTGTGCAAACTATTTGTGGTAAAAATTCTTCAATGAATTGATCTTCTTGGACTTTAATTAAATTTGATTTATCAATACCATTTACTTCATTTGCATTTTTCATAATAATCTTCGCTTTTATCACTCTTGCTCTATTCACATCTTTAACAAAAGCTTTTACATAATCATCAGCAGGATTCATTATTATATCTATAGGCGTTCCAACCTGTACTAGTTTCCCAGCATTTAATATTCCAATATGATCGCCCAATCTTAATGACTCATCTAAATCATGGGTGATAAAGATTATTGTTTTTTTTAACTCAGATTGAAGGTCTATTAATTGTTTTTGCATATCGCTTCTTATTAAAGGATCTAATGCACTAAATGCTTCATCCATTAACATAATATCTGAGTTTGTCGCTAAAGCTCTTGCTAAGCCAACACGTTGTTGCATTCCACCAGACAATTGATTTGGAAACTGATTTTCAAAACCATTAAGGCCAACTCCATCAATTTTTTCCATAGCAATCTTATCTCTATCGTTTTCTGATTTTCCTTGCATTTCCAATCCGTAGCCAACGTTTTGCATCACTGTTTTATGAGGAAATAAACCAAATCTTTGAAATACCATGCTAATACGATTTCTTCTCCAATCAATTAATTGATCCGGAGTACAATTCATTATATTTGTGCCATCTATATGAATCTCACCTTCAGTTGGATCAATTAATCTATTTATATGCCTTATTAATGTAGATTTTCCTGAGCCAGATAAACCCATGCAAACAAAAGTTTCACCTTCTTCAATATTCAATGAAACATTATCTAGTCCCACTGTATGACCAGTTTGTTCTAGGATATCATCTTTTGTTCCACCATTTTTAACTATTGGCATTATAGATTGTGGTTTATTACCAAAAATTTTATAGATATTCTTAATTTCTATTTTTGACATTATTCTTTTACTTTCTTGACTGGAGAATTTCTTTCTTGAAGTGTTTCTCCATATGATTGAGTAATTCTATCTAATACAATAGCCAGTAATACAATTGCAATTCCTGCCTCTGCTGCTCTACCAACATTTAGCTGTTGGAGACCTAGTAGAACCTCATCTCCCAAACCTCTTGTTCCAATCATTGATGCGATAACAACCATTGAAAGTGCCATCATTGTACACTGGTTAACTCCTTGCATTATATTGGGTAGCGCTAGTGGAATCTGTACTCCCCATAATTTTTGTTTTTTGCTAGCTCCAAATGCATCTGCTGCTTCTGTTACCTCTGTGTCAACTAGTCTAATACCAAGATCTGTTAATCTAACTAAAGGAGGTACTGCATAAATAAAAGTTGCAATAATTGCTGGGACAGCACCAAGACCGAATAACATTATACCTGGAATTAGATAGACAAATGCTGGAATTGTCTGCATTAAGTCTAGTATAGGAAGAATTTTCTCTCTTACTTTGTTTGCTCTAGACATCCATATTCCTATTGGAATACCTATAACCATACATAAAAATATGCTGATTATCATAATTGAAGTTGTTTCAATTGCCTTATCCCAAAAACGAGGGTGTAAAAATCCAATAAAGAATGTGCAAAAGCCAACCGAAACAGTAGTTTTAATTTTTTTTCCACTTGCAAAATAAGCAAGTATTACAACACCAATAATTACTAAAGGCCACGGAGCTTGAACTAAAAAATTTTTTAGTCCCATTAACATCGCAAGTAAAACATTATTTATTGCCTCAAAGATAAAACCATAATTTTCATTAAGTGCTTTGAACATCTTATTAATCCATGGCATCAAGGGTAAATCTAGCCATTTAGGCCAATCACTTAACCATGAAAAATCTTTAAACAACTCTCCTACAGTTTCAGGTTTTCTTTTTGATGAATTATAACTTGAAATTAATAACCATATAAAAATTCCTAATAAACTTAAGTTAAATAAATTTTTTTTATTTTTGAACATATGGTTGAATTTTTATTAAAGAAAGAGCCCCGAAGGGCTCTCTCAAATTATTTTATCTTAAAATTAAAGCGCTGCTTTTACTTTTTTAGCAACATCAGCAGGAACCCATTTAGTCCAAGCTGACTCAGATTTTAAGTATTCTTTAGCAGTTAATTCCATATCGCCATCTGACTCATCTTCATAGAAGGCTAACATTCTGTTAACTGTAGCAGTAGGAATTGAGTACTTCGATAAGAACTTAGTCTCTGCAGGATGAGCAGCAGCCCATTTAGTCAGTACAGATTTAGTTAATGCCATATCTCTGTATTCACTTGCACAAGATTTGGTATATGCTTCTGGTCCTTCTGCTTTGATTTTTTCAACAACTGCAGACATATCATCCCAACATTTTTTACTCCACTTAGGCTCAGTTAATCTAACTAGATCAACTTTACCCATTAAGCCTGTAGGTGCCCAATAGTATGTAAAGATAGGTTTCTTTTTAGCAAAAGCACCTGCGATAGCAGCATCTAATGCTCCCCCTGAACCTGGGTCAAAATTTGTATAGAATGCATCTAAACCATACTCTTTTTGTTTAACCAAGTTTACAGTGTAACAAGTCCAACCTGAAATACAGCTAGTCATTCTACCTTTTGAAGGGTTTTCAG
>Ga0307986_10001790_pt1 | contig 15534 bp, 21 predicted proteins | sample EllFjometageno82_FD_203170 | JGI IMG/M metagenome (GOLD analysis project Ga0307986, IMG submission 203170) | Marine microbial communities from Ellis Fjord, Antarctic Ocean - #82 | ecosystem: Environmental > Aquatic > Marine > Unclassified | place: Southern Ocean | collected 2014-10-09
AAAAGGATTCTGTCCTCCTCCAGCTTTTCAGCGGTGGGTAGCCAAGGATACTTAACCTCACCTAGCAGTATATTAGGACTGCGTTCGCCATCGAGTCGAATATACTTACCTCCCCACTTCGTCCTCCACTCATCCGCAGTCTGCGTGTCAATTGACTCCCAACCGTTTTTAGGCTCAGACCACACACCAAAAGCGTCGAAGCGCGAGTTCGGGTTGCTCATTCCAATCATCTGGAATGAGGGGTTCTTCGACAAGTTAGTCAGACCCGCATTAAGGATAGCCTCCGACAATTCTGACAGCTCGTCCCCGATGAGGATGACCCTCTTCTGTTTAATACCGATGAACTTTCCGATGGCCTCTCTCGTCTTGGACTTCTCCGCTGCGATCAACGATAGCCCTGCACGCTCAATGAGGATGCCCCGCTCGTCAACGTAGGCCGCGTTTCCAATTGAATCCCGAATCTTGATTGGTGCACCCTCAATCACAGAGAGCAAGGACATGACTGAACCCCAAATCCTTTTTCGTGCTTCCCGTAGCGTGGTAGAGGTCATCAGGACCAGCGTGTCTCGTGGCTGGCTCAACCATTGAACGATCCCCCATGCAGCCATCGTGTGCGACTTGCCAGATGAAGCGGAGCCACCGATGGCAAGATACTTATCATTCAGCGCAGCACGAATCATTTGCTCTGCCCAAGTATGACGGACCATCATAGGTTCCGGCAATCCATCGTGATTCCAGAGTTCGTCGCACACACGCCAGAAATAATATTCCCTTGCCAGAACTTTAGGGTGGTGCGCGAATCCGTAGAGCAGCGCGGTAAGTAAACTGGTTGGTGGTATTGAGAGTCCCCCAATATCCATCTTCTTAGTAACTGGATGAATGCGAGGCTCAAGAATTTTCTTGCCCCCTACTGCTTCTTTAGGCATATTAAGTATAAATAATGTCAATGGAACCCAAAGACAAGGCTTTGTTTGCTGAACAACTTAAGGTGAACCCTAACTTACAGGAAGCTTATGACCTCATTAAGAAAGGGTGGTCTAACACCGCCGTAGCGGAACACTACGGTGTTCATTATAATACGGTTAGAACATGGTTTAAACGAGCTTCATGTCCCCCACGTCCTAGAGGGCTGGTGAAGAACACGCCGAAAGACGAGCTGAAACGCATCCACAAAAAAGAAAGTGAAGGCGCACTAGACGAAACAGTTTACGACATACTAGAGCCTATGTCAGACGCAGCTATTCGGGATCTCAAGAAGCAAGCTTCTGAAGACGAAGACATATCACTCGCTGAAATTGCAGAGTCGCAGTCCACCGTAGCTGACAAATACCAGCACTACATTGCCGCAGCAGGAATCAAACTGCTTCGCGATTCCTTAAAAACGATTAAGGGTCCGCGAACCGTGAAGGAGCTATCTGATCTCGATCAGCTAATCCGACGCAACATGGGCCTAAACGAAAAAGGGGCTGGAGGCAGTGGTGGCAAAATGCAGATTGACATCTCTATTCTAAATAACAGTATGGCAGACAAAGGTAAGGGCTCCTTAAAAGCAATGAAAAATAACACTATCGACGCTGATGTTGTGCCTCATAAAACACCAAAAACAAAGAAGAAGTAACATGTTCCCTAACAGAATCCCCGAAGTAGGCCCCCGCTTCATCACTCGAATTGATGAGGGCGCAGACTTCCGCTTTTCAGTCAGCAAAGCTGGCGGCCTTTGGTATCGGGTCAACCCGTCCAACGCTCGCGAAGTCCTATACCTCCAGTCGCTGCCGAGCGGCATCCGCGTCTTAGTTCCGGCGGAAGGTGACGGTCTCCTCGTCAGAGCCGACTCCATACTAGCTTAACCATGAAACCCGAAACCTTATTCAAGCTCCACGAAGACACATGCGCTAAAACGCTTGGTATCATGCGAGCCAAGAACTCCGACTACTGTGGGGGCGCTGAAACAATCGACGCTCTCGCCAACTTTAAGTCAGCGCGGTCACTAGGACTCCATCCGGTAACCGGACTCCTGTTGAGGATGCAGGATAAACTGATGCGCATTAAGTCGTTCGTGAACGACGGTGAGCTGAAGGTGGCAGGTGAGTCAGTTGACGATGCCTGCGAGGATCTCGTGAACTACTCTATTCTTGCTAAAGCTCTGCTCACCGAAGAGCGCGAGCGCGATAATGTTCCCGACAGGGAATACTACCGCGAATAATACCTGTAAGTTATATTTTATTCCCGAACGGGAACCCCGACAAAAATGATCGTAGGAATTGACAATGGACTCGACGGCGGACTCTGCGCGGTCTCTAAATTCGACGGTAGAATCATCGACAAGATTCGCATGCCGACTCTCCAGATGTCGAAGAAAAAGGAGATCGACATCCGCACCATAAAGCAGTGGCTTCTGGACCTCAACACGCCATTTGAGCTGGCCATTGAAGAACCTTTAGCCCACGCGAAAAGTTCGCAAGCAGTCAGGTCTATGGCCATCAGCTTCGGCAAACTAGTTGGCATGGCCGAAAGCCACCAGTATCCTGTACAACGAGTCTCAGTCCACAAGTGGCAAAAGAAGATGCTTGGCCGGATGCCTAAAGGGCGATCCAAAGAATTCGCTTTAGCATTGGCTATATCGCTTGAGCCAGAAGAGAACTGGCTCGCGAGCAAGCGGTGCAAAAAGCCCCACGACGGAATGATCGATGCCTACCTGATTGCCCTCTACATAAGGGGGAGCAAAAAAAGTTAAGCTTAGGTCTCGACGCAGCTCTAATTCTAGACTATTAGTCTGGTTATGAGCATTCCCAGCAGTAGTTCCAGTTCCAGCAGTAGTTCGAGTTCCAGCAGTAGTTCGAGTTCCAGCAGTAGTTCTACCAGCGTGGGCATCTCCGCCGCTGCAGGCCCGTTTGGTTACAACCTACTAAGCACTGGTAGTCCGGTTGGTAACGATATTAAGTGGCGGTCTATCGTGGAGGGGGCTGATGGTAAACTTTATTGCGCACCATACGCGGACAGTAACGTCCTCGTTATTGACCCCACTAACGACTCGGTATCCGCCGTATCCCTAATGACACTGGGGGTCCCTAGTGGAACACTCCAAAAATGGGTTGATGGTCTACGAGCCCCAAACGGGAAGATGTATTTCAACCCGCACAAGGGATCAGGCTGGCTAATCTTGGACACAAGTGGGAGCAGCCTCTCGGCCACAACTGTGGGAAGTGCTTACCAGCTAAGGGGGGGTGCCCTAGATACAACAGGCGTAATACACTCGACCCAGTTTAGTGGTAAAGCGCCGTTAAAAGAGATTTTCCGCCTAGATACCAACACGGATACTAATCCTAATTCAACCCTCGACCCTGCTCTCCAATACACTACTGCGCGAACCGGAGGTATTTATTCTGCCCGACCTAATTGGGAAACAGATAATGCCTTCGGCGCTAATTACGATTCGAAATGGGGAGTCACTGCGGCCCCAAACGGAAAGCTGTATAGCACCCCAATGGGCGCAGGCCGAATCCTAATCACCGACCCAGTAACGGGATTAACTAATGAGGGCGTGGATGCCTTGACGGGCAATGCACCTTTGCCGACAGAGCTGGAATTCCCGCCGCCCGTATCCTCCTACAACGCTGACAATAAACCACCTTACTTCGTTAAATATTCGGGTGGAACTGTGGACCCCGTATCCGGTAACATTTACGCGATGCCCAGAAGGGCGAACTCGATCCTAAAAATTGATACTGCTACGGACAGATCTTATGAGCTGCCACTACCCGCTGCACTAATATCTACCACAGCAACATCAACGTCCAAGTCATTCAGCTCCCTCCTCGGACCGGACGGTCGCATTTACTCTGTCCCGTGGGATGAGGATTATTTAATGTGGATCGACCCTGCCACTGACGAAATTGGCTACGAAGATATTTCCCACATACTTACGCTGTCTGGTTCGCCTAACACTCTTTACTACACCTATGGGGTTACCTCTGGCGACAGCATGTATTTCTCAGCCGGACGTGCAAGCAACATTCTTAAGCTTACCCCTTACGTAGCATCAAGTTCTTCGTCAAGTTCTTCGTCAAGTTCTTCGTCAAGTTCTTCGTCAAGTTCTTCGTCAAGTTCTTCGTCAAGTTCTTCGTCAAGTTCTTCATCAAGTTCTTCGTCAAGTTCTTCATCGGGCTCAAGCTACGGCTCAGCTAAGGAAGATTCCTCTGTCTCTGAAGGGTCTGCAACATAGGGGTGGAAAAAAGTTGAACTTATTTATCGACACACCCCCAATTATGGATTATTAATTTGGACCTCAACAAACAAAGAAAATGAATACAGTCTCTGAAGTAGAAATTGAATCGCGTGATGGCAACGCAGCAGTCACCATCGCGGAAATAAAAAGTAAGCGGGATGCCTCCCACGCCTCTGGCTGGAGTGTTATCGCTTTCACACCCTCTAGTAGTATCCGATGCGTTAAGTGTCATCGGGATGACTACCTTAGTTGTTTTGCAGCATCTATAATTGCGGCTTGCGGAGGTGAATGGTCACCAGAGCAAGCCCAAAGAGTAGAAGATACAATTCTATCTATTATAGATTAATGCCTGCGAGACATATCCGGCCATTAGATATCGAAAAGTTCTTCAACGAAAATTTAATACCTTATACAGATACCGCCGACTTCTGGGACCTTGTCAATAAAGCTGCTTTTAAATTGGGCTTTAGTGTTAACATAACTTCAAAAGATAGAATTGGTGTTAAAAGTCCTTTAGGTAAATCCACTGTCTATGCTGACATGGGGATCAATAAAAAGAACATAAGTATCGCCCTTTACCATGCAACCATGACGCAAAAGATGCACCACTGACATGCTACTTATAGATCAGTTTATAATGATGAGCGTACCCCAACACGTTGATTTTCTCAACGGTTTAGGAAGCGAAATTAAGAATAACAGTGTCCAAGCAACAAATACGTTGCGGGGCATAAGTGAAAATGAAAGACTAACAAAAGAAGGCCGCATTGCTATGGGCCTTATAGGCGACTTCGCCGACATGAACAAAAATAAAGATGAAGACACTATTCAAGAAACAACAAGAGGCCGCTGATTTTTTTCTGCGCTGCCTAAGAAACGGAGTCAACACACTGGATAGCAGTGATGTTGGAACAGGCAAGACAGTCGTAGCAGCATACATCGCAAGGACACTAAAGGGGCCCGTGGCAGTGATCTGCCCTAAAGCAGTCATCCCCGCATGGGAGCGCGAGCTAGCAGAAATGGGAGTCACCCCACTGTTCGTCGTAAACTACGAGAAGATTCGGACGGGAAAAATGGAGTATATGGCTAAGAGGGGTAAGAAGATATTCCTATGGAACTTACCTGATAATACTTTGGTCTTATGTGATGAAGCTCACAAGATGAAGGGCCCTTATACTTTAAATTCACAGCTTGCAATTAGCCTTGTAAATCAAGGTCACCAGTTACACATGATGTCAGCTACTGCTGCTGAAGACCCCACTGAAATGAGGGCCCTCGGCTATGCCTTAGACCTCCACTCGTTAAATAAAACAGAGGGTGCGAAGAAAAATTGGTATAGTTGGATGCTTCAATTTGGATGTGCGCAGGATCTTTGGAATCAATGGCAGTTGAAAAAAAGGTCTAAACTCCTAGAGCTACACGATATAATGTATGCTAACAATTGTAAGCGACTGACCGTCCATGACTTCCCTGATTCCTTTAGAGCGAATCGTGTTTTCATAGAACCAATCCAGTTTCAGGATCAACGAAAGATTCTTAACGCTTATAAAGAAGCAGGCATTACTCCCGCTATTGTCACGAAGTTCTTTGAGTCTTCCAATGTCGAAGACAGCGAATTTGAGATGGTCAACCTACTGAGGGCCAGACAACTCGCTGAGTCATTCAAAGTCAAGGACATGGCAGACATGGCGAAGGAGCTGGTCAACCAGCACAAAAGCGTTGTGCTGTTCGTAAACTTTAGTGATACCGTAGACACCCTCTGTGGCATCCTAAAATGTAAATGTATCAGAGGTGGCCAACAGGCTCAAGACAGACAGGACATCATTGACGCCTTCCAAAGAGATGAGGAGCACGTTCTAGTGGTCAACACTGCGGCGGGCGGAACAGGCATCTCCTTACATGATGTGAATGGAGCGCGGCAGCGTGTCACGCTCATCTCCCCCTCTTTTAACGTCAAAGATTACATGCAAGCGTTGGGGCGTATACACCGCAACGGCGCAAAAAGTGATGCCATCCAGAAAATTTTAGTTGCAAGCGACACTGTTGAAGAGAAAGTAATCGAAGCAATCGAGAAGAAAGTAGCCAACATTAGAGCCCTACATTAATGAAAATAACAAATAGAGGGAACATCGACAGCGGCGCTGGAAAGGCTGGTTTTGGGGCATACAAGAAAGGACTCGATTGGAGCGTGGCCACCGAGAGGTGGGTGCGGTCTAAGAAGAATAGCTTGTGGATCAAGGCCGCTCTTACGTCATTTCGAGAAGCGGGTGGCGTAGTCCCTGAAGAGAAACTCAACCGGAGGGCTTACCGAAGGATGGCAGTAAGCGCAACAGGTATGCATAGTTCACACAAAAGAAAGTAAAACATTAACAAATGAAAACTAAACCCACTCACGGACCTAGTCGCGGATATTCTAACGCACGCTTCAGCGGAGGCGCACCCCAACACCCGCACACCTTCTCTAAACATGCAGGAGCCAAGAAACTTAAGAAGAAACGTAGGAAAAAATAATGAGCAACCAACCAACCACAATGACAACTACACCCGCCCACTCACCACAAACCAAAAACCTCCAGCGAGTAAGCCAGAGGATAGGGGTGGCTATACTGGCGTTCTATGAAGCTGACCCTGACGCTGCGTTCCACGCTGACGACCTCCGAGACAGTGTCCGCGAGCAGTGTGGGAAAGTGGCTCCTGCTTCCTCAGATCGTGTTTTAAGAGATCTTAGGAAAAAGAGGAAGATCAACTACGAAGTAACCAATCGTCGGCAATCTCTCTACCAGTTCCTACCAATCATAAAAAACGCGACAATCCAACTGGAGCTATTCTAAACCCGAATCACTAATAATGAGCAACCAACCAGACCACCAAAGCAGAGGCCACGCGGAATTTTCTCCGTCGAGCCTAAAATACGTCGCCACCTGCGCAGCCTACGAAGGCCGAGATGGCTCGTCACCCGCCGCTGAGATGGGGACCAGAATCCACGAAGCCCTAGAGATATTCGATCCTTCTGCACTACACTCTGAGGAGGAGCTTGTGATCTATGAACAGATCGTAGAAATGGAAAAGGAATTCATGACAAACTTCGCACCAATCAAAGAGGAGCTAAATGAAATCCAAGTAGACATTGAATTGTTTGGTGTAGAGACATTTGGAACCTGTGACCGATTCCTGATTCTCGAAGACGGTAACGCGGTGATGTCAGACTATAAAACAGGCATCAGTATTATTGACCCGCCCGAAGATAACTGGCAAGCCAAAGCCTACGTTGTTGGGGCCTTCCAGCGGTATACGGACATTGACCAGATTACCTTTGCTTTCTACGTGCCCCAGCACAAAGCTTCCCTACACTACACTTTTAAAAGGAGTGACCTGACACGCCTCATTATTGAGCTGCACGACGTCATTCGTGACGGTGAGCGCATCCGGCCCAAATGGGAGACGGGACAGCCTGAGCTTAGTGAGTGCACCCCCTCTCAGTATTGCCGATTCTGTAAGCACGAAGACAAGTGCCCTGCGTTGGGCTACCTAGCGGTGGGGACTGCCAGAAAGATCGAGCCTACTATTGAGGATATTGACCCTTATGCCTATGACGACCCTGATCATATGCCGACACTTTTCAATGTTGCTAAGATCGTGGAAGAGTGGGCTAAGACGGTTAAGAATAAAGCTAGAAGCTACCTGAAAAAAGGAGGTGACCTTGAGGGCCTCCGACTCCGCAGTATGGGTAAGCCACGCAGCATCACCAGCAATGCGACACTATTAAAGATCGCAGAAGACTTCGGGTTACCCCGTGACGAGCTCCTTGAAATGGTTTCATTGCCACTCTCACGAGTCGCGAAGAAAGTAGCTTCAAAGGAAGAAAAAGGGAAGAAATCAGAAAAAGAACAAAATTTCCTTGCTGCCTGCGAAGACGCAGGTATTCTCCAAATTTCCGAGGAACGATTTAGTGTCGTTTCAAAGTAGAACAAGAAACAGTAAAACAGTAATGAGTAAAACAGCAAAACAAGAAGTAGTTAAACAAGAAACAGTAAATGCCCTAGCCGTAGGTTCCGCAGGTTTTGAGATCGACCCATCTGACCTTGAAATCCCTCGCATCAACGTGGTGCAGAAGATGACAGAAACAGATGCCCCTTTAGGAGCACTTGTTATCGACCGAAAGCACGTCCTATCTGAAGCAGAGGTCCCCGTTAAGGTGGTCGCTGTGTCAGCCCAAAAAGGTTGGCGGGAGAACATCCCATATGATGAGGAGGAGATGCCAAAGACCGCATGGTCTAAGGCTCGTGCAGACGAAATTGAGTCTGAATCAGAGTGGGGTATGATCGAATTTGCAGAGATCACGCTTCTAGTCCAGAAGCCTGAAGGGTGCAAAGATGACGAAGCCTACCAGCTCCCTATCGGAGATAATGATTACGCCCTTGGCAAGATCAACGTCGCTAAGAATGCCTACCGCTCGACATTCAAGCGGTTGGTTACCTTCGCGGCATTTAACGAAGGGGTCCCCGTCCACAACAAGATATGGTCATTCATGTCAGAGCCGTTGTCTAAAGGGAAATACTCGTGGCATAATCCTTCTTTGACTGCTACCAAAGAGGACACTCCAGAGGAAGTAATCGCGTTCGCATCTAAATTCCAAAGCTAAATCTTATGCACGTAGTAGAAGTAGAAGAAAAAGAAGAAGACAGAGTAGACCTCCTTAAACAAGAACGTGACGTTGTCGCGGGGATGTTGACGGAAGTCAGTGGACAGTTTGCAACTATCCAACAAAACATCAGGCGTCTCGAACTGGTCAAAGAAGCACTCGATAGTGTGATTAGTCAGTGTGAGGGACAGCTTGAATTACCACTAGAAGAATAGGCCGAGGCCTCCTTTTAGTTTCAATTATAATAGGCAGCGGCCTACCTTTGTAGGCCGCTGCTTTCCCAAAATGAATAAAATTACTTTCGCTGTAGACTTTGAGACCTTTTACTCAAAGGAATGCAGCATAAAAACATTAGGCCCGTTGGGCTATTTCTCTCACGCATTGTTTGATGCGTATATGGTTTCAGTAGTAGGGGACAACGGATACACGTTCGTTGGGCACCCAAAAGACTTCGATTGGTCTATGCTGGAAAACAACATAGTCCTAGCGCATAATGCTAGCTTTGATGAAACTCTCTACTTGTATGGGGAGAGCTGTGGTTGGTGGTCAAAAGTGGAATACCATAAATGGCACTGCACTGCAGATATGTGCGCATATCTCGCACTACCTAGAAATCTCAAGGGTGCTGTAGAGGACACATTCGGCGTATCCCTAGAAAAAACTACTCGCGATAACATGCTGAACAAGAATTGGCATGAGATGGATGAAGACTTTAAAGCAGAAGTTACAGAGTATGCACTAAAGGATTCTGAGTGGTGCCTAAAGCTATGGCAGGAACATAGCAGTAAGTGGCCACAATTTGAGCGTGACATAAGCAGATTAAATCGGGACGTTGTGCAGCGGGGCATGCCCGTTAATGCGGACCTAATTAAGGAAGCGCGAGAAAGCGTTAGCGCACAGTTGTTTGAAACTGAGAAAGCGATCCCTTGGAATGGGGACAGGCCGCTCCTTAGCCGCAAAGCATTTGACGAAGAGTGCATCAAAAACAATATTGAGCCCCCTGCGTCTCTCGCACAAACAGATCTAGACGCCCAAGACTGGATTCGTCGCCACGGTAAGAAATACCATTGGGTCGCCGCAGTGACAAATTGGAGACGCATCAACTCATTCAAAAAGAAGCTGGCATCATTTGACATGGCTACGATGGGTGACGGGCGCTACTACGGTGGCATGATGTATTACGGGGCTCACACTGGTCGCTTTAGTGGCAGTGGTGGGAACCTCAACCTTCAAAACTTGCCGCGAGACGTTATGTTCGGGGTGAATATGCGGAATATTATTGAACCTCCTAAAGGGCGAAAGCTAGTTGTTGTTGACCTTTCTCAAATCGAAGTCCGCACCCTTAGTTGGCTCGCCGGAGATACAGAGATGCTCGCTAAGATCGCGGAGAGTGATGATATATACGAAGTGTTCGCCATCCAATTTGGGCTGTGGTCCGAGGACAGAGGTAGTCTGAAAGTCGAAGACCCACTACTTAGACACGTTGTAAAGGCGGGGACATTGGGTAGTGGTTACGGGAGTGGCCCTGATAAGGTCGCCTCCATGTATGACATCGAGCTAGAGGAAGCTGAGAACCTTGTCAGCACCTACCGCCGCACCATGAAGAAGGTTACCGCTTTCTGGCGTAAGCTGAAAAGCGATATGAGGGGCGCGTATAACACAAATTCGGAGCTGAGACACGAGCTGCCTTCAGGTTCCACTCTGAGCTATGGGAAACTTAAAATGAGCAGGTCTTCTAGAGGGATGCAATACGTAGGATTCCCTAGAAGGCACGGCAAGAAAACAGCCACAAAGATATGGCACGGTCTGCAAGCGGAGAACCTAGCGCAAAAGCTAGCGCGGGACATATTCTGTTTCCACATGTTAGAGATTGACAAGGCTGGCCACGACATAATACTACACGTCCACGATGAGGTTGTTGTAGAGTGTGACGAGAGCGAAGCGGAAAGGGTTCTTGCGGATGTCATACGAATAATGTCTATTCCACCTGATTGGATCAGTGACATCCCATTAGCCTCCGAAGGAAAAATTCTCGATAGATACCAAAAGTAAAATGAAATACCGCTACCTGAAAAACCTGAAAGACCATAAAGCTGAAAAATCAAATGATCTAAGTAAGATCAAAAAAAAGAAGCCCTCTTTTAAATCCAAAGCGGAATACCGCAGTTGGTGCGCCGACGCAAAAACGGATCACTGTTTCTATAGCTGCGCGGAAGGCAGAGCCCCCTCCAAGAGGGTCAGCAATGAGAACCCCGTAAACAAAGTTTATGGTCTGGTTGCAGACTACGACGCAGGCGTAAAAGTCAACTGGTCTGCGCTGAAGGACGATCTAAGCGCCCGATTTGGGAAGATGCTGCCTACGTGGTCAACGAAAACTCAATCAGGGTATCTGAGGTTAATATGGGAGTTTGACACGCCACTACCTATCTCACCTGAAGTTTACGCTCCCTTTATGGAAGAGCTGGCCAAGAAGATGAAGGTGACTTCGGCCTATGCTGGTTTCGACAATACTTCACTTAAACCAAACCAGTATTTTGAGCTTGGCGAAGACTGGACTCACATAGGTGGGGTTGTCCTCCATGACCTGATCAACACTACCCTAGCCAAAGCGGTCAGTAAAAACCCGCCTCAATCAGGTGACACTAATGTTCCCATCAATGTTGTTGCAAAAGAAGTTGAATCCCGTTTCCCGAATCGCTGGATCAATGACTTTGAAGTGGGCTCGCGTGGCCCCCTCTTCTGGATCGATGACGGGATTGATCGGGATGGTTGCCAAGTGGTTGAAGACGGCGTGGTCTGCTACAGCGACAGAGCGGGAAAAGGATTCATGAGTTGGGCTGAGATCTTCGGGAGAGCTTTTGTTAGCGACTACGAAGATAAAAAGATGTCCATCTTGCTGGATGAGTATTGGTTCAATGGACGGAGCTATTTTAAGCTCCTATATGGTAATGCCGTCTCAATACCTAAAGAGCAACTTGTCCTAGAGTTCAGGCAAGCCGGATTTTCAACGAGAGTGAAAAAGGGTCAGACGATTAGCGAAGTTGAGTCTGCTCTGCTGACCGTGAGTAACCACAATCGGATTGATGATATCGCACCCGTTGTGTTCTCCAAAGAAAGAATTGTCTCTTACAATGGGAGTCGTATTCTTAACTGCGCGAGAGTCAATAGTATCCAGCCAGACGTTGACGGCGACCCCGCCAAGTGGCCCTTCCTCAATAAATGGTTGAGCCAGCTATTTGTCGCTAGTGGCGATAGACCAGCCACAGATTACCTATATGCGTGGCTCCAACGGTTTTATTACGCCGTTTTAGAGCGTAAGCAGATGCAGGGACAGGCGCTACTACTTGTCGGACCCACAGGACGAGGAAAATCTCTACTATCTAACAAAGTCATTAGTGGCCTTGTGGGTGGTTTCGCCGATGCCTCTGATTACCTCTCAGGACAAACAAAGTTCAACAAAGACTTAGGAAGAGTGGCTGCGTGGGTAATCGATGACACGACATCTGCAGCGAGCTTCCAAGACCAGCGACGCGCCACCGAACTCCTTAAGCGTTCGGTTGCTAACCCGCGAGTTGAGTATCAGGCCAAATACGCTGACTCATTGTCTGTCCCTTGGACTGGTCGAGTCGTGCTGTCATTGAACATGGATGCCAACTCTTTGTCGGTGATCCCCTCACTAGACTCAAGCAACCGTGACAAGCTCATCGCATTACTAATTAGCGATGACTCCACCGACAACTTCCCACCCAACCACAAATTGGAGGAGACCATCGACGAAGAGCTTCCCCACTTTGGCAAGTTCTTGCTAGACTGGAATCCTCCAACAGAAGTTCTCGATACGGGTCGGTTCGGTGTTCGTAGCTACATCGACTCTAAAATTGCGGATGCGGCCTATGACAATAGTGCGCGGAGTTCCATATCTGAACTCGTGGACTTCTTTAGTAAGAGGTGCCGTGAGGTCACTGCTAACGATTCATGGACGGGAACACTAACGGAGTTCCAAACAACTCTTCATGACTTCAATAATGGCCGGAATGTTGGCATGTCCAACAACCTAGAGTTCATTAGACGCGGAATGTCCGTCATGGAAGAATCTGCACGGACCAGTAGCAAGATCAGGCCCGTCCTTTCTAAAGGAAAGGGAGGGGGCAAAATCTGGACTATCGACTTACGTGACCAGTTTGATATTGGTAGATAATGACCAATCTCCAGATCAGAAAAAATGAGCTATGTGGTGAGTTTTGGGTGGACCTGCGGGAGATATTAGATCAAGCTGGTGGTGACCCTGCACTCATCGACGTCTACATGGATGCCCCTTTGAGGTCATTTGTAGCACTCGTAGCACCTAACGGGATAAGGCCCATCTACAAAAAGGAGGGTCACCTCCTCCACGACGCATCCTCACCAGAATAAAAACTAAGCGGGTCACCGCCGGATGGTGAGTGACTCTAAGGCATCCGGCCTGCGGGTCTTCTTAATCTCGATGTTGTAGCCGTCCGCCTTGAAGCGAAATCCGTCTGCGTCACGCTCGCCCTTCTTATTGAGCCTTTTCTTGTGGATGATGGACCTCTTATGAGACCAACCGCAGAGCCAGACCTTCTTGAGACTCTCGTGGACGCGCATGAAGAAATATATGTCAGCCTCAAACTTGCTGAAATTCGTCTTCACTACTGAAGCGTTGTAGTTCAGCTTCGGCTTCGACGTGCATTTCTTCGCCTTAACATCGACCTTGAGTCCCTTGTATTCGTAGTCGTGCGTGTAAGACTTATCGCCGACGTAGGTAAACTGCTTAAAAGTTTTCTCGAACGCGACTTCTCCTAAGAAGCCTGTCATGTTCCCTTTCCCGTTCGTGAAGGATGTCTTGAGACTCCCTAGTTTTTTAGATCTTCTGAAGGCTTCAGCGACGTCATCTGCCGTTGGTTTGTAAGTTATGAATCTACTCATGATTTGCGCTTATGCGCATTGTTGCTTAAAGCTTTTATTTCCCTCTACCAATTTCTACTCCCTCTTTCTGCCCCATGCCCTTCTTGAACAGAGCAGATTCCTCTGCCCGTCGTTTAGTAAGCCCCGCAAGGGGCACATACTCATCCCCTTTTTTACCTTTGTTATATTGGAGAATCATTTCGGCAATCTCAGCATCACTCCGTTTTCCGTTGGCCGTTAATTCCCCGATATTCCCGATATTATATCGAAAACTAGTAAGCGCGTTTACCTGTGTAGGGGTCCAGTTGTAACCCCATTCCTTCATGGCACCTAAGATAACATTCCGGTCTCCTGTGATACGCTCAATGGCCCTTCTACGGGCCTCCTTTTCGTCTATCGACGTATCCCCCTCTTTAGCCTTTGTCCCATACCCAATACTAGTTTGCTTAAAATCCGAGTAGGGTGTAGGAGAAAACTTTTCGTGTCCTAGGATCATAGAGGTTACTGTAGGCTCCCCTACATCCTCGACGTTTTCGGGTTTCTTCCCGATAACTAATACCCGTTTCTCAACGGCATCTTTGAATTGTTCTGTATCTGGCATTATTTTAAGCGTTTAAGGATTCGTTCGTAGGCTGGAAAGAAGACCTCGTCGATGCAGCGGATGCAGGCTTCTTCCTGAAAGGACTCACAGAAGGAGATGCCAGAGATGTGGAAGGCTGCGTGGAGCATTTCATGGCGGAGGGTCGTGATGAAGTCGTCATCCGTTATGTGGGTATCGAGCTGGATTGTTTTCCTGTCGTGGAGGTATTGCCCGTAGGCTGAGTCCAAGTCAGTCATCTGGATCTTGATCCGCTGACCTGCGATCATGACTGACTTTAGTGATTTCACTTACGGGATCTGTTACGTGCTTTACTAAGAACTCGTAAGTTCTTTCGTGAGTTGTTCTTCGGGTTACCATCCTTGTGGTCTATGTCCTTGCCCTTGATCTTCTTACCTAGAAGCTTCTTCATCTTTCGCCGCGCACTGTTGCGGCTGGCCCGATTCTTTTTCTGCTTCCGCTTACCGTGGAAGTCTCGGTATTCTTTGCGGTAGTCTCTGTCTTTTGTGCGCTTCTTCATTCGCTCTTAAAGTATTCAACGATTGCCTGCGTGTAAGCGCCTGCCAATAGCAGTCCTTTATACTCGAAGAGATCCCAGTCCTTTGGGCTGCTCCCGAAGAATGGTTCGCAGATCACGGCGGGTGGTGGCACTCTACGCAAGAATGCTGCGCCACGCTGCACTGCGTCCGTTGACTTGACTCCGCGACTAGTTTGCGAGGTGAATGATTCACCGTGGGCTTTGAGGAAACAGTCGGCTAGGCGCTTCCCGTTCTTGCTCCCCATGAAGTAAAGGTATTCGTATCCTGATGCCTTCTTTTTTGAGTAGCTGTTGAAGTGAAGCTCAATCGCGAGGTCGCTCTTCTCTTTTCTGATATTTCGAGCGAGCCAGTTCATCGCGCCGTTGTAGCTTTCTGACGGGTAGTCATCGAATACGGTAGAGGTGATTCCTTGGTGGCGTAGCTGGGCCTGCAAAATGTCAGCGACCTTTTTGTTGTAATCCCATTCGCTGACCCCACCAATAGAGACCGCGCCCTTGTCCCCGCGACGACTATGACCCACGCAAATAGCAACCTTCTTAGGCTTCTTGGTCTTGCGCTTCGCCAACCCCGCTTTGTAGGAGGATATCAGGCCCATGATCGCGTCTAG
>Ga0307986_10001792_pt1 | contig 15521 bp, 17 predicted proteins | sample EllFjometageno82_FD_203170 | JGI IMG/M metagenome (GOLD analysis project Ga0307986, IMG submission 203170) | Marine microbial communities from Ellis Fjord, Antarctic Ocean - #82 | ecosystem: Environmental > Aquatic > Marine > Unclassified | place: Southern Ocean | collected 2014-10-09
TTAAATCTACACCTTTCAAAATGGGACTAACCCCAATCCCAAGTGACACTGTTTCGTTAATTTTAAAAGATATTGATACGTATAAACTTGAAGACAGAATAATTATATCATCTTTTGATTGGAGAATTTTATATGAATTAAAAAAACAAAACCCTAAAATCTTAAGAGGTTTTTTAACTTTACAACAAGATCTTTCAACTCTAAAAAAAACAATTTTTGAAGATTCACCCTGGATGGGAAAACAATTTTCTTTGGAAGATCTTTTTTTACTACCAAAAATAATTAAATCTTTAGAGGGGCATGTTTGGTGTCCATTTTATAAAGATGTAACTAAAAAAAATATTGAACTTGCCCACGAACTAGGCTTAGCTGTAAATGTTTGGACGGTTAGCAAAGAAAGTGACATTGTAAGAATGATTGAATACGGCGTTGATGGGATTATAACTGATTATCCAAAAAAAACCCAAGACATATGCTTGTCAAGAAATATTTCTTGGTTCTAAAGCTTGCAAAAAAGTAAAATTTTCTATAAAAAAATTTGATGAAAAAAAAATACAATAGAAATTGGCTTGAACGAAAATTAGATGAATACAATCATACAATGGAGTTGATTAGGACTGTCTTGCCTTTTATTATTTTGGTGCTTCAAATTTACATTATCGCAAAAGTAATTTGAGAAACTTTAAAAAATAAAGTATAAAAAAATATGATTTATTTATTTAACGCTATAATCGTTTGTATTTTAGGATTAGTTCTTTTTCTAGGTTTAAGAGCGGTAAGTGTGGGGCTTGATGCGAGATCTAAGGTCAAAAGAGCTAAACCTAAACCTAAGAAAAAAAGAAAAAAATAGTTTAATATAATCCTTTAGGAATTATATAGTAATGAATTGCCAGCACTATTGCCACTGAAACACTCAGACCAAATATCATCTTAGCGAAATCTTTTCCAATTAATGGGAAAACATATTTGAATTTATAGTCTTTATTCATTGTAGAAATTGCTAATTCTCTTCCACAAAGCAAACCAACGAATACCCATGTTGTAGACATCGGTATATCGTTTAGTTCCTTGAAATAATAAAGCACGGCAGCATAAATTACATTAATAATTGTTGCAGAACGAGCATATCTAGTACCTGTTTTATCTAAAACTACTTTTTGTATTGGTCCACCATGAATGTAAAATATATAAAATATTAATACGCTAAAGTAAGCCAGCACGATAAGCAGCAAAGAAGTATCTAATTGTCGTGGCAAATATACAGCGATGTTTGCAACATCGTGCGATAACCAAACCCACCACAACCAACCAGAAGTAACCCACACAGAATTACGCCAAAAACTGATCCATTTACCCTCAGTTACTTCATCAAATTTTTCATTAATAAATTTAGAGATCACAATCCAACATAGGTAAGCAACTGCTGCGGCTATACCATAACCAACAATACTTTTGACAAGCATTTTTTCTAATACTACCGTTGACGCAAATGCAGATAGAACTAAAAAAGTGGTAGAAACAGGAATACCCACTCTTGTTAAAATTAATAGTATTGCGGGTGCAACTGCATGATACCACTGAATTTCTTGGAAGGGTATTCTGTTCAGTCTTCCATATGAAATATCACCATCGTAACTGTACCAACCCCAAGTAATAGCAAGAATCATTACAAAAGATGCAGCACTAGCAAGCGTGTACCATTTAAACCATTTTTGTTTAGACGCTATAAACGTACCTAGAGTTTGAATAGAGTCGTTTGCTATAACACTGTAGCCCGCTAATCCAAAACCTATAATTGTGTAAATTAATGTTAGTTCCATAAAATTTATTTATTCAATTTATAACGTGTGAAAAAATTAGTCTAGGAGAGAATTTAATTATTTTTTTTTGAAATGGAGTATAAGTCTCGGGATATATTATTAAAAGGTTATGTCTAGTATTTAAATTTAATATCAACATATAATTTCTTTAAAACATTATTTTAAATTTCACAGCCATATTTCACAAATTTTTTATTCTTCTAAAATAATAATTGATAAAAACCAATTAAAAATAAAGGTATTTGCAAACCAAAGTTTGTAAGTATTGCTTTATCTTTTGATAAATAGCCAGCAATTGTCCAGCCTACGACACCGGTCCCATGAAAAAATATATTGATTGGGTAGTAGTTAAGATTAGTTAATAGAATTCCTGTTAATACTAAAAAAGTACTTACCCACTTGGTATATTTTCTTACAAAACTCATCGGTTTAAATTTTATAAATTATTGATTAAGCTAATTTAATTTTCTTTTCAATAAATGGTGGTAGCTCATCATTTTTATTGAGATTTTCTTCTTTTTGTCCCTTAGGTTGGAAGGCGTACAAAACATGCAGTTTGCAATAAGGAAATGCATCTACTGGTTTCCTCCCACAAAAATAAAAATTTTCTTCATCTGGATGACCTGATGGCCACTTACATGTTTGATCTGTTAAATTTTCTAATGTAGTGGGTTGCTCAGCCTCAAAATTTTTATCAAGTAAAATTGAATTAAATTTACTTTTTCTACTAGCAGAACCTTTAAGTCTAGGTTGTGATTTTGTTAAATTTTTCTTTTGAGGGTTTAATTTACTTTTTGATGGAGCGCGTTCTTCTAACTCTAAACGATGTGCTTTGCCTATAACAGCATTTCGTGTTGTTTCACCTAGTAAACCTGCTATTTCGCTAGCTGTATGACCTTTGGACCATAATTCTTTTAATTTTTTTACTTTTTCTTCTGTCCAGCTCATTTGTTTAATTTTATCTACATATAGTGTGTTTAATTAATATATTTCATTATCTAGTATGCATGTAGAATAAATGCTACTAAATTCGACAAAAATAATAGTTTTGCACAAGTTTTTTAGATTTAAAAAGATATAACTCTGCTCATGGTTGAAATTAGTTCAAAGTACAAAATAGGCACTAGAAGATTTGGTTTTGTTAACTGGGTTGGTGCGTGGACACTTTATAAAAAAGAGGTATTAAGATTTTTAAATGTTTGGATCCAAACAATTTTTTCTCCTCTTGTATCAGCTTTACTTTTTTTATTAGTTTTATCATTAGCCATAGGCACCGATAAAGGTAACGTTTTAGGTGTTCCTTTTATTAATTTCTTAGCACCAGGTTTAGTTGCTATGCAAGTAATACAACAATCTTTTTCTCATTCGGCATCATCTTTTATGATTGGAAAAATACAAGGGAATATCGTTGATATTTTATATGCTCCTTTATCTGCAGCAGAAGTTACTTTTGCTGTAACGTTTGCCGCAGTCACAAGAAGTGTGATGATAGCTTTTATATCAATTTGCATTTTTCACTTGATAATAGATTTTGAAATTAAAAACTATTTTATTTTAGTTTTATATACTTTCTTGTCTTCTTTTATTCTTGGTGCACTTGGAATTATAGCGGGCCTCTGGGCTGAAAAATTTGATCATATGGCAACAGTAACTAATTTTATTATTGTTCCTTTATCTTTTTTATCTGGAACTTTTTATACTATTGATAAATTACCTGCTTACCTTCAGACTATTAGTAAAGCTAACCCTTTTTTTTATATGATAGATGGATTTAGATACAGTTTTATAGGAAAATCAGATGGCTCACTAATTGTAGGCTTCATTTATTTAACAATATTGAGTTTTATTATTTTTATGATTGCTTTTATACTATATAAAAAAGGTTATAAGATTAAATCCTAGATATGAGTGCCCTATTAAATAATTACGCTAGAAAAAAAATTTCTTTTGTAAGAGGAAAAGGTTGTTATCTTTATTCTTCAAATGGAAAAAAATATTTAGATTTTGTACAAGGTATTGCAGTTAATTCACTTGGCCATTGTCACAATCATTTAGTCAAAACCATTAATAAACAATCAAAAAAATTATGGAATGTCTCTAATGCATTTATAATTTTAGAACAAGAAAGATTAGCAAAAAGACTTACACAAAACTCATTTGCAGATTATGTGGCCTTCCAAAATTCAGGCGCAGAAGCAACCGAACTTGCTATCAAAGTAGCTAGAAGATATTTTTATTCAAAAGGACAATCTAAAAAAAATAGAATTTTATGTTTAAACAATAGTTTTCATGGCAGAACACTGGCCACAATATTTGCAAGCAACAGCAAAAAAGCCATTGAAGGTTTTGGACCTAGAGTAGATGGTTTTGATCATTTTGATTATGCAGACCATAAAGGTCTAGAAAAATCTATAACTAAAAAAACTGCAGCCATAATGATCGAAACAGTTATGGGAGAAGGTGGAATAAAAGTTATTCCTGACTACTGCTTAAAAGGCCTTAGAAAATTGTGTAACAAAAAAAATATTTTACTTATTTTAGATGAAGTTCAATGTGGAATCGGGAGATCTGGAAATTTTTTTGCATTTGAATATGCGGGTATAACCCCTGACATAGTTCCCATCGCCAAAGGAATAGGCGGAGGTTTTCCTATTGGGGCCTGTCTTATGACCAAGAAAGTCGCCTCATGTATGAAACCTGGATCACATGGATCAACATTTGGAGGCAACCCATTAGCTATGAGCGTTGGCAACGCAGTTTTAGACAAAATACTAAAAAAAGGTTTTTTAAAGAATGTAAAGAATATTTCAAAATATTTTTATGGTGAATTAAACAAATTACAGTCTGAATTTCCAAATATAATTAAAGAAGTCAGAGGTTTAGGTCTATTGACGGGAATAAAAATAGCTCCTGACCAAAATGTATTCGTAAAAAAGCTTCTAGAAAACAAATTATTAACCATAAGGGCGGCAGAAAACGTTGTAAGACTTTTACCACCATTAAATGTTAAGAAAAAAAACATAGATGAAGCAATAGTAATTCTAAGAAAAGTATGTAAAAATTTTAAATGAGGAATTTTTTAAATATTTCTGACCCATCATCTCAAGATTTAAGAGAGATTATAGAGGAAGCCAAAATAAGAAAATCAAAAAGAAAAGATTTAAATAAATCAGAAGCTGACTCAGACCAGCCTTTTGCTGGAAAGTCTATGATTATGATTTTTGAAAAGCCCTCTACAAGAACAAGAATTTCTTTTGATATTGCGGCCAAACAGTTAGGAGGCTTTTCAATTATTTTAAATCCAGATGTTATTCATTACGGTAAAGGCGATGAGTCTATAAAAGATACTGCTAAAATTTTTTCACAATATGCTGATATTGTAATGATAAGAACTTCTTTGCATAAAAATTTAGCAGAGTTTGCTAAACATTCTGACATTCCAGTGATTAATGGTTTATCTGAGCAAAGCCATCCCTGTCAAATAATGTCGGATATTTTGACCTTCGAAGAGATTAAAGGAAACATAAAAGACAAGACTATTGCTTGGTTAGGTGATGCAGATAACAACATGTCTAATTCATTTATTGAAGCTTCAGCAAAATTCGGCTTTAAGCTTAATATTGGATGCCCGAATAAATACAAACCAAACAAAAGCATAATGACTTGGGCCAAAAAAAATAAATCTAATATTACAATTACAAAAAATCCTAGCGAAGCAGTCAAGAATGCAGATTGTGTTATGACTGACAAATGGGTTTCTATGAATGATAAAGTAGATAAAAAGAAAAAGAAGCAAATATTAAAAAGTTACCAAGTTAATAAAAAAATAATGAAATTAGCAAAATCAGATGCAATTTTTATGCATTGTCTACCTGTCGGAAGAGGAGAGGAGGCAACAGATGAGGTTGTTGATGGAAAACAATCAGTTGTTTGGACTCAAGCGTTAAATAGAGTTCACACACAAAAAAGTATTATTGACTGGTGTTTAAAATAACTAAGGTTTTGGAAGCGGACTATCGCTTTGTGTGTTTAAATATAAAATTACAGAAGCTCTATCTTTATCTTTTCTTAAACCTGCATAAGCCATCTTAGTTCCCTTAATATAAGATCTTGGTTTTAACAAGAAAGCATTCAATTCTTCGAAGCTCCAATTTTTCTTATGAGCTTTCAAAGCGCCTGAATATGCATAACCATCAATAGAAGCTACAGGTCTTCCAACAACTCCATAAAGAGCAGGACCAATTAAATTTTTCCCACCTTTGGCAACAATGTGACAAGCACTACATTTTTTAAAAACTTTCTCGCCATGTGCAGCATCACCTAAGGCTAGAATTTCTTTAATATCAAGTTGAACTAGTTCTTTGACTTCTACAGTTGTTCCAATTGTCGATGCTAGCTCAACACCTTCAATTTTATAAGCTGATTGGGTGGGTTTTTTGACGTGAAAGACTGAGTCTCCAAATTTATTGATACCTATTACGATTAAAGTAGTTAAAAGAACAGCGGCTATAATTTTATTTAATTCAAAACTATTCATAAATTTGGTAATTACTATTTGACGTATAACACGGCTTTATTAAAAAAAACTCAAAATTTAGTCATTTTATTTGCGTCCTAGGGACGCATAAATATGGACAACATTGTAATAATAATACCATCAAGACTTAACGCTGAAAGACTGCCCAATAAGCCATTAAAGCTTATCAACAACAAAGAAATGATTCTTCATGTTCATGATACCGCCAAAGAATCTAACATAGGCCAAGTTATTGTGGCAACACCCGATGAAGAAATTTTAGACCTTGTTAAAAAAAACAATGGTCAAGCTGTTCTTACAAGCAACAAACATGAAACAGGAACAGATCGCGTATTTGAGGTATTTGAAAAAAAATTAAACTCCAAACCAGAAATTATAATTAATTTTCAAGGTGATATGCCAAATTTGAATCCTAATATAATAAAAGATTTAGTAAATCATATGAAAAAAAAATCGTGTGATATTGGAACCTTAGCTTCTTGTATCGAAAATATTCACGAAGAAAAAAATCCTAATGTTGTAAAAGTACTTGCTGAAAACAGTATCGAAAATAAATCTTTTGCAAGAGCTATAGATTTTTTTAGATCTTCTAATAAACCTCTAAATAAACACACCTATCACCATGTAGGAATTTATGCCTTTACTAACGAAGCTTTGATAAGATATGTAAGCTTAGAGAGAACTGAGCTAGAAGTAAAAAGAAAACTTGAACAAATGCGTGCAATCGAAAGTGAAATGAAAATCGACGTAGGGTATATAGACTCATGCCCTTTGAGTGTCGACACAGAAGCAGATTTAAAAGCAGTACGAAAAATAATGGAAAATTAAATGACTAAAAACACAATAGCTTTTCAAGGTGAAAAAGGTGCTTACTCTCACATTGCGTGTGAAGAAATTTTTAAAGGAGTAGAAATTAAAAACTGTACGACTTTTGAAGAAACTTTCAAAAAAGCTTTTGAAGATGAAAATTTTAAAGCGATTATTCCACTTGAGAACTCATTAGCAGGTAGAGTTGCTGATATTCATTATTTATTATCAAAATATAAATTACAAATTTACTCAGAACATTTTCAAAAAGTTGAACATTGTTTATTGTGTAAACAGGACGCAGAATTAAAAGATATTAAATACGTAAGAAGTCACGCACAGGCTATTGGGCAATGTCAAGAAATCATAAAAAAAAATAACTTTAAAAGTATTATTTCTGTAGACACTGCCGGTTCTGCAAAAGATTTAGCAGAAAGTAATGACAAGTTCATAGCAGCTATAGCATCAGAACTAGCAGCTAAAATATATGATTTAAAAATATTAAAAAAAAATATTGAAGATGAAGAGGGTAATGTCACTCGCTTTTTAGTGATGGGAAAAAATGTAAAACAACCAGAGTATGATCAAAATAAAAAATATATAACAACTTGTATTTTCAGACTAAAAAGTGAACCGTCAGCCCTTTATAAATCCTTAGGAGGTTTTGCCAACAATCAAATAAATTTAACTAAATTAGAAAGTTTTTCAGTAAAAAATACTTTTGATCAAACTAACTTCTATTTAGATTTAGAAGGTCATATTGAGCAAAAACCAGTTAAAAAAAGCATAGAAGAGCTTGGATTTCACACAGAGAGCCTAGATATCCTAGGAGTTTATGAGGCTTCAAAATTTAGACAAAAATAGTCCACAAAAATTTCAATCTAGTCTTGTAGTAATCAAATCGATCTTGATATAATCAATTTGAGGTTGGCATCAGGTGGATGTTTCATAAACCCGGTCAGGTCTGAAAGGAAGCAGCCGTAGTGAAAATTTTCCAGGTTGTTGCCTGCCTCTTAAAAAAAATGACAGAAAATAAAATTTTAGCTCTAAAATACAGGCCGCAAGAATTTAAAGATCTTATTGGTCAAGAGGTAATGGCACAAACTATTACTAATGCAATTAAGCTTGGCAAGACTCCAAATGCTTATTTATTAACTGGAATAAGAGGAGTGGGCAAAACTACTACTGCTAGATTAATTGCTAAAGCTTTAAATTGTATAAAAAAATTTGATGAGGGCGAAAAATGTAAAGCAAGTGAATATTGTCATTGCGCTGAAATAGTAAATTCTAATCATATGGATATCTTGGAAATGGATGCTGCATCAAAAACGGGTATTGATGATGTTAGAGAATTAATTGAAAATGCTAAATATAGCCCAACAAGTGCTAAGTATAAAATTTTTATTATCGACGAAGTTCATATGCTTTCAAAACAAGCATTTAACGGATTATTAAAAACCTTGGAGGAGCCACCACCTCGATTAAAATTTATTTTAGCAACAACAGAAGTTAGAAAAATTCCTATAACTATTCTTTCTAGATGCCAAAGGTTTGATTTAAAAAGAGTAAATTTAACAAAGTTATTTTTACACCTTCAAAATATTGCAAAAATTGAAAATGGAAATATTTCTGATAGCGCATTACAACTAATAGCAAGAGCATCAGAGGGTTCCGTACGTGATGCTATCTCTTTGTTAGATCGAGCTTTAGTTAGTCAAAGTATTAACAATAAAGAAATTCAAGACCAAGATGTGAGACAAATGTTAGGACTTGCGGATCGGAGTAAACTAATTTTACTTTTTAAAGAAATTTTAATAGGCAATCAAATAGAAGCAATAAAATACTTAAAAGAACTCATTGACAGTGGCTTAGATGCAAAAAATTTTCTAAATGATATTTTAGAGATACTTTATTTATTTAACAGAAGAATAAACCTAGGACCAATAGAAAAAGACTTAATGATTTCAGAGTCAGAGATTCAATTAATTAATGAATATTCTAAAAATTTAGACTCTCAAGATCTGGGAATTTTTTGGCAACTTACCATTAAAACTATGGATGATTTAAGAATTGTAGGAAATGAAAATTTAACTTTAGAAATGTATGTTATGCAACTAATGCATCTTAAAAATATTGTTCAAAAACCGGAAAGCACGTCAGATCTAGATTCTAATAGAGAATCATTAGAACTAAAAAAAGTTTTGACATCAAGCAATGAAGAACAAGATGACAAAAAAATAAAAAGTGCTTATAAAGATCAGCTTAAAAGTACAGATCAAATAAAGACAAATCCTGAAAAAAGAAGACCTGAGATTAAATCTGAACAGCTAAATCCCTTGGTAATTAAAACTTTTGAAGATTTGATTGAAGTTGTCACCAAAGAGAAAGAGATGGAGCTTAAATATGATTTAGAAAGAAATGTCAAATTAGTTAGTCTTACACCTGGCAAAATAAACATTACTTTTAATGAAAAACTTAATAAAAATTTTATTAAAATTTTAACCGAGAAATTATTAAAATGGACAAGTGAAAGATGGATTATTTCTTTGAGTAAAGAGCAAGGAAAAGAAACTATTTACGAAAAAAATCTTACAAATAAAAAAAATAAACTAGATCAAGAAATGAATAGTAAAGTAGTAAAAGACTTTATTAATGCTTTTCCTGATGCAAAACTTACTGATGTTACGGAGGATGTTGATGCCTGATTTTACAGATATGCTTTCAAAAGCAAAAGAAATGCAAGCTAAAATGAAGGATGCTCAAGATGCTATTAAAAATATTGAAGTTGAAGGTGAAGCAGGTGGAAATTTAGTTAAAGTTACTCTTAAAGGTGATTACGAAATTAAAGCCATTAATGTTAGCGAAGAAGCAAGAAAAGAAACTACTGAAATTATCAACGATTTAATTATAGCGGCCTACAACAATGCAAAAGAAAAATTAAAAAAAAAATCTTCTGAAGAACTTTCAAAAGCAACAGGAGGAATGAATTTACCTTTCGATCTTAAATTCCCTTTCTAAATGGACAATCACATTCCAGCGATAGATGAACTAATTAAACTCTTCGCTAAATTACCGGGCCTAGGTCCCAAATCTGCAAAAAGAATCATTCTAAAATTGATAAATAATAAAGAAAGTATGGTTAAACCCTTGGCTCAATCGTTGGCTAAAGTTTATAAAAGTATTGTTAGATGTTTAAATTGTGGAAACCTTAAGATAATAAATCAGGTATGTGTGTGTGAAGGTGAAAATACTTTTGATAAAATTTGTGTTGTAGAAAATCTGGCAGATATGTGGGCCATAGAATCTTCAAATATTTACAAAGGACATTTTCATATTCTTGGAGGTACCTTGAGTTCAAATGAAAATTATGAACAAAAAAACTTATTAATAGATTCTTTGGTAAATAGGGTGAAAAAAAATAGCCTTAAAGAAGTAATTATAGCAACTAGTGCTACAATTGAAGGACAAACAACCGCTCATTACATTGAGGATGCAATTAAAAATGACAAGATTACGATAACAAAACTTGCCCAAGGTTTGCCTGTAGGTGGTGAAATTGAACAATTAGATGATGGTACCTTATATTCAGCGTTTAAAAACAGAGTTCCTGTTACAAGTGAATAATTAATTTTCTATGACTGAGCTTTTTTTTAAAACTTTTATCTTCTATTTTATCGTTATAGATCCTATTGGTAGTACTCCTATATTTTTGGTGGTAACAGACCATCTTGATGTAAAAGAAAAAATAAAAACAGCTCTTCATGGAACATTTATAGCAACACTTATTTTGTTATTTTTTGGACTGTTGGGTAATAGTATTTTAGCTTATCTAAAAATATCTTTTCCAGCATTTACCATTGCGGGGGGAATTATTTTATTTATTATTGCTTTAGAAATGCTCTTTGATAAACGACACCAGAGAAGAGAAGAAAGTACAAATTTTACGTCTGACAAGCTTAGTATTTTTCCATTAGCAACACCATTGCTCGCAGGACCTGCGGCAATTACCTCAGTTATTGTATCGGTAACCGCAACAGGAAATGATTTTGCCAATCAGGCTATTGGAATGCTTGCTTTGATCGCTGCCACGCTAGTAACTTTTATTATTTTATTTATTGCAGCTAAATCAGAAAAAATAATTAATAAAAGAATTATAAGTGTATTTTCAAGAATAGTAGCAATTATTTTAGCCGGTTTAAGCATTCAGTATATTCTCGATGGAATTAAAACTTTTATGAATCTTTAAATTTTTTCTCTAATCTACGTCTATGTAGTAGTGGCTCTGTATAGCCTGAAGGTTGCACACGTCCTTTAAACACTAGATCGCAAGCTGCTAAAAAAGCAATAGAATTTTCAAAGTTACCTGACATTGGTTTATAATTTTTATCAGCACTATTTTGTTTATCTACAATAGTCGACATTTTTTTCATAACTTCCATGACTTGATCTTTGCTGCAAATTTTATGATGCAACCAATTCGCCATATGCTGAGAAGATATTCGAAGAGTTGCTCTGTCTTCCATTAAACTAACATTATTAAAATCAGGAACTTTAGAACAACCAACTCCTTGGTCTATCCATCTCACAACATAACCTAAGATTCCTTGAGCATTATTTTCTAGTTCTTTATTAACATCTTCTACTGACCAGTTAGGTCTGCCTGCAATAGGAATTGATAAAATATTTTCTAATTTCGCTTTAGTTCTAGATTTAATTTCTATCTGTTTTTTAAAAACATCTATCTGGTGATAATGTGTTGAATGAAGAGTTGCAGCCGTTGGTGACGGAACCCAAGCACAATTTGCTCCTGCAGAGGGATGTCCAATTTTTTTAGTTATCATATCTGCCATAAGATCTGGCATAGCCCACATACCTTTGCCTATCTGAGCTTTTCCAGAAAAACCACAAGCCAATCCAACATCAACATTCCAATCCTCGTAAGCGTTCAACCAAAGAGATTTTTTCATATCACCTTTAAAAATCATAGGTCCGGCTTCAAATGATGTATGCATTTCATCACCTGTTCGATCTAAAAAACCAGTATTGATGAAAACTATTCTTTCTTTGACTGCACGAATGCACTCTTTTAAATTAACTGTAGTTCTTCGTTCCTCATCCATAATACCTACTTTAATTGTATTTCTTTTTAGTCCTAAAACATCCTCTACCTTACTAAAAATTGTATTAGTAAAAGCAACTTCTTCAGGCCCGTGCATTTTAGGCTTAACAATATAAACAGATCCTGTTCTTGAATTTATCTTATTTTTAAAATCATGTTTTGCACACAAAACACTCATAAAAGAATCCATGATACCTTCAGGAATTTCCGATCCATCTTTTAATGTGATTGAAGGATTAGTCATTAAGTGACCAACATTTCTGTTTAATAATAATGCTCTACCATGTAGTCTTATTTTTCTACCATTAACTCCTTCGTACGTTCTGTCTGAATTTAATTTTCTTATAAATTTTTTTCCATTTTTTTCTATCTTGATTTGTAAATTACCTTTCATAATACCAAGCCAATTTCTATAACATCTAACCTTATCTTCTGCATCGACTGCAGCAACTGAGTCTTCATTATCTACAATAGTTGAAATAGCAGATTCAATCACAACATCACTAATGTTTGCTTTGTCGGCACCACCAATTTTACTTTTGACATCAATAATAATATCAACATGTAAATTATTATTTCTAAGTAGTAGTGAAGAAGGACTATTTTTAGACCCATTATAACCAACTAATTGATTTTTATTTTTTAGACTAAGATTATTAACTGAAATTTTTGTAATATTTTTCCAGCTATCGTTGTTTAGAGGGAAAGTTTTATCTAAAAAGTTTTTAGCATACTCAATAACTTTTTTTCCTCGTTTAGGATTATAAGAATCACTTTTGGTAGCCTCATCAGTTTCTGAAATGACATCTGTGCCATAAAGTGCATCATATAAGCTACCCCAACGAGCATTTGCTGCATTTAGAGCGTATCTTGCGTTATCTATTGGCACTACAAGTTGAGGGCCTGCAATCTTTGCTATTTCTTCATCTACGTTTTGAGTTGATATTTTAAAATCTTCTTTTTCCTCTATAATATAATTTATTGATTTGAGAAATCTAATATATTCAACTTTATTTAAATCTTTACCTTTGTTAGCAAGGTGCCAATCATCAATTTTTTTTTGAATAGTCTCTCTTTTTTCTATTAAAGCTTTATTTACAGGTGCAAGTTCGTGAACAGCAAGATCAAATTTTTTCCAAAAATTATCAGTATCTATGTCTGTACCTGGAATAACTTCTTGATTAATAAATTTAAGCAAAACTGAGCTTATTGTTAAATTTCCTTTTTTAACTTGATTCATATGTAACAATTCATTTCCCGTTCGTTCTGGTGCCTGCTAGCTTCTCCGGGGTTGTTTTTCGGTTTTATAATAAATGGTCTCTTTCGTATTTTTAAATTTGACCTACCATTTAAGTAAAGTCAATTAATTAAAAAAATTATTATATATAAGCCATTTTAAAGACTTAATTTAATTCTATTAAAAAGAGAACTATGTTAAAATTATTAAAATCAACATGAAAAATTATCTAGAGTTTGAAAAAGAAGTTAAAACGTTAGAAGATGATTTAGAGAATCTGCAAAGCCCTTTTGGCTTTGAGGGAATTTCAGAAGTAGATACTCAAAAAATTATAAAGACAGAAGAACAAATTAATGAAAAGCTAAAAATGACTTATGCCAGTTTAAATAGCTGGCAAAGAACTTTGGTTGCAAGACATGAAGACCGTCCGAGAGCAAATTTTTATATTAAAAATATTTTTTCAAGCTTTACTCCTTTATCAGGTGATAGACTTTTTTCAGACGATAAATCGGTTATAGCTGGATTTGGTCTTATTGACAGTAAGTCAGTATTAATTATTGGTCAAGAAAAAGGGGAAGATCTCACAAGTCGAATCGAAAGAAATTTTGGTATGATGCGACCTGAAGGCTATAGGAAATGTATTCGTTTAATGCAACTAGCAAATCGATTTCAAATACCAATTGTAACTTTCATAGATACGCCAGGTGCCTACCCTGGGATTGGAGCGGAGCAAAGAGGACAAGCTTCGGCTATAGCAACTTCAATTGAGTGCTGTATGTCACTCGAGGTTCCAAATATTTCGATCATTATAGGAGAGGGTGGATCAGGTGGTGCGATTGCCTTAGCCTCATCAAATAAAGTAATTATGCTAGAGAATTCAATTTACTCTGTAATCTCTCCAGAAGGATGTGCGTCTATTTTATGGAGAGATCCAAGTAAATCATTACAAGCAGCTGAAGCAATGAAATTAACTGCAAAAGATTTATTAGATCTTGGAATAATTGAAGAAGTTATTAAAGAACCACTAGGCGGTGCTCATCGTGACCGAGAAACCATGGCTCAAAATGTCAAACACTCAATCATAAAAAACCTAAGATATTTTGAAAACCTTTCGGGAAACGAAGTTTATAACGACAGAAAAGCTAAGTTTTTAAAAGTAGGTAGAGAAAGAGGATTTACAAAATCAGACGGTTTTAACGATATCAGTCTTAGATATAAGAATTCTTATTTTGACAATCTAAGGAGAGAGTTTAACAAGAATCAATATATTTATTACGGTTTAATTGCATTTTTGCTTATTTTAATTACAGTAATAACTGTTGTATAAAAGACAGCCAGCTCAATTATTACTCTAGCATATTAAACATTTCTTGACATATCAAAGGCAAATCTATTTAAGAGTTAAAATTAGTAAATGTTTACTAATTAAAGTTAATAATAAATAAGGATAAGTAAAACAATATGAGTACACTAAAAGGTAAAGTTAAGTGGTTCAATGGCACTAAAGGATACGGATTCATTGAAAGAGAAGATAAAGAAAAAGACGTGTTTGTTCATTCTTCAGCTGTTCGAGACGCCGGTTTAAAATTTTTAAATGAAGGCGATGAATTAACTTTCGAAGTTGAAAATGGAGACAAAGGTCCTTCAGCAGTAAAATTGCAGAAAATCTAAATCTTATTACAGAATTCATAAATTATCGGAACATGAACTTTAGCAATATAGTCTTGCCCCTTTAATAATGACTTGCGTATTTAAACTTTTGAGTACGTAAATTAACAACAAAACAAGGAAAACAAAACAATATGAGTACACTAAAAGGTAAAGTTAAGTGGTTCAATGGTACTAAAGGATATGGTTTCATTGAAAGAGAAGACAAAGAAAAAGACGTGTTCGTTCATTCTTCAGCTGTAGCAGATTCAGGCTTAGGTAGCTTGAACGAAGGTGATGAGTTAACTTTCGAAGTTGAAAATGGAGACAAAGGTCCTTCAGCAGTAAAATTGC
>Ga0307986_10001794_pt1 | contig 15520 bp, 18 predicted proteins | sample EllFjometageno82_FD_203170 | JGI IMG/M metagenome (GOLD analysis project Ga0307986, IMG submission 203170) | Marine microbial communities from Ellis Fjord, Antarctic Ocean - #82 | ecosystem: Environmental > Aquatic > Marine > Unclassified | place: Southern Ocean | collected 2014-10-09
AAATATATCAATAAACTTTAACTATTCTTACCTCGTGATTGCGAAAATAACTATGCTAAACAATGAATATGCGATAATAAAAGATACTTTATTTCAAGATATAGAAAAGATTAAGTAATGAATATCATATCAAACATTTTAATAGGCCTAATCAAATTATATAAAATGGTTATTAGCCCTTACTTAACTCCTTCGTGTAGATATCTTCCAACATGTTCAGAATATACAATTGAATGCTTAAGAGCATATGGACTCATTAAAGGAATATCAAAAAGTACTAAAAGAATTTTTTCCTGTCACCCTATTAAAATATTGGGTGGTGGCGAAGGATTTGATCCAGTAGATAAAGCAATAAAGGCTAAGAAATAATGGATACTAGAAATGTAATAGCTGCAATATCACTATCAGCAGCAGTTATCATTTTATACTCTCTTTTTTTTCAGCCCGATCCTGTGGCTATCAAACAAAATTTAGCTGAACAAAAAAAAATTGAAAGCAGCACAGATACACCTACCTTAGATAAAAATGAAAATTTTGAAAAACTTTCAAGAACAGATGCTTTAAAAGAAAATGATAGAATTCAATTTGAGAACAGTAGTGTTGTTGGTTCTATTTCTTTAAAAGGTGCAGCAATAGATGACTTAACCTTTAAAGAATATAATGTTGAACTTAATGGAAATGATAAAATAACTCTATTGAATCCAAGAAGTGTTGAAGATGGCTATTTAATTGAAAGTGGCTTTGTAAGTACTAACAAAAATATAAGTATACCTGATGCTTCTACAGTTTGGAAGGTTTCTGGAAATAAAAGGTTAACTAATAATAGTCCTATAAAACTAACATGGAGTAACACTCAAGGTATTACATTTGAAAAATATATAAGTTTAGATGATCAATTCTTATTTACTGTAAAAGAAAAAATAATTAATTCATCAGATAAATCTTATAATTTTTATTCCTATGGTCAAATAATTAGAAATAAATTACCAGAAATATCTGGCTTTTATATTTTACATGAAGGGTTTCTATCCGTACTTGATGATCAGTTAATTGAAGAGGATTATGATGATATTCAAGAAAAAAAGTTTACTCAAACTGCACAAGAAGGATTTGTTGCTATTTCAGATAAATTTTGGGTTACGTCAATTATACCTCCTAAGGGTAAAGAATTTAAAACTACTTTTGACTATAAAAATAAATTCAGAGCTAACTACATATCAACAAAAGGCATTGAAGTTAGGGCAAACAGCTCTATTGAAGAAAAAATTCAAATTATAGTTGCTGCTAAAAGAGTGAATGTTATTGATGGATATGCTGAAAATCTAGATATTAATAAATTTGATCTAGCAATTGATTGGGGCTTTATGTATTTTATAACTAAGCCTTTATTTTTTGTATTAGACTATTTTTTTAGGTTACTTGGCAATTACGGTTTAGCAATTATTGCTGTTACAGTCTGTATTAGATTAGCTTTCTTTCCTCTTGCCAACTTTAGCTTTAAGAGTATGGGAAAAATGAAACTTTTAGCACCAGAAATGGCTAGATTAAAAGAAATTCACAAAGATGATAAAATGAAATTACAACAAGCGATGATGGCTCTTTATAAAAAAGAAAAAGTTAATCCTATGAGTGGCTGTCTACCTATACTAGTTCAAATTCCAGTTTTCTTTGCTTTGTATAAAGTTTTATTTGTTACTATTGAAATGAGACATATGCCATTTTATGGATGGATACATGACTTGAGTGATAGAGACCCAACCTCTTTGTTTAACATTTTCGGTTTAGTTCCTTGGGATCCACCTTCTTTCTTATTAATAGGCGCATGGCCAATTATTATGGGTATCACTATGTTTATACAGCAAAAGCTTAACCCAACCCCACCAGACCCAATACAAGCTAAAATCTTTATGTTCTTTCCAATATTTTTGACTGTAATTCTTGCACCATTTCCTGCGGGACTTGTTATCTACTGGAGTTTCAATAATATCTTCACCATGATTCAACAATATATTGTTCAAAGAAAAATGACTATTAAAACAGCTTAAATGTTGTTGTTAAAAGAGCAAGAATTAATAAATATTTTACCTGAAGATGGTCCAACAGTTGGGGAGGTAAAAAATTACCTAGAAAAATATAATGATGAATTTATTGTCATTAAGTGTGGTGGTAGTGTTTTAGTTGATACAGATTTATTTAAAATTTTTATCGAAGATATAACTATTTTAAATAAACTTGGCTTTAATCCAATAATCGTTCACGGAGGTGGAAAAAGAATCGACAAGAAATTAAGTGAACTTAATATTAAAAGTAATTTTATTAAAGGATTAAGGGTTACTGATAAAGACACTATTGATATAGTTGAAGATGTGTTGATTGAATTTAATAAAGAAATAGTTAATGCCTTAAAAAATCGATCTTGTAAATCAAGAAGAATTACATCAAAGGAATATAATGTAATGACGGTAAAGCCTGAAAGTGATGAATTAGGTTTTGTAGGCACTCCCACTCTTATAAAGGTTAATATTTTGAAGGAGATTATAGAAGCAAATGAAGTACCTGTCATTGCACCCTTAGGATTAAATGAAAAAAACCAAACATTTAATATTAATGCGGATACGGTTGCTGGTGCAATAGCTAAGGAATTAAAGGCTAGAAGACTTATAATTATTAGCGATGTAGAGGGTGTATTAGATAATGAAAAAGAACTAATACCTGAAATTAATTCTCAAAAAGCAAAAGAATTGATTAATCAAGATGTTATCTCGGGTGGAATGATACCTAAAATTAATAATTGCTTAGATGTTGTTAGTAATGGGGTGAAAGGAGTTGTTATTATTGATGGAAGAAAAAATCACTCCATTCTTTTTGAACTATTATCTGATAAAGGTTCAGGAACTTTAATTAGAGAATGAAAAATTTAATTGATATAAAATACTGGTTATTTGATCTTGATAACACTCTTTATAGTGGTCAAACTAAAGTTTTTTCAGAGGTTGATAAGAAGATGTCCTCCTTTATTTCAAAAAAATTTGATGTAGATTTAGTTGAGGCAAAAGAAATTCAAAAAAAATATTTCTATGAATACGGAACAACATTATCAGGACTAATGAATAATGATAAAATTGATCCACATGAGTTTCTTGAATTTGTTCATGACATAGATATTAGTTGGCTTCCAAAAGATAAAGTGTTGCGAGAAGAATTGATTAAAATTAAGGAAAAGAAGTATATTTTTACAAATGGTTCGCATGCTCATGTTGAAAATGTAACTAAACAGCTGGGTATAGATGACTTGTTTGATGGAGCGTTTGACATTGTTGATGCAAACTTTATCCCTAAACCTAAAATCGAACCTTACGAAAAAATAGTAGAAAAATTTAATTTAGATCCAACAAAATCAATATTGATTGAAGATATTGCTCATAATTTAGAACAGGCTAAAAATCTAGGTATGAAAACTTGTTGGCTTGAAAATGATGATACATTTGCAAAAAAAGATGCTGATAAACCCTATATTGATTATAAGATTAAGAGCTTGCCTTCTTTTCTTCAAGAAATTAATATACTAAAAACATAATAAAACTAATCTACAAACTATAAATTAATACTATGAAAGAATTTGAAAATATTATCAATACAGCTTGGGACAATAAAGATTCAATTAATGGCCAATCTGATCAATCAATATTAGATACAATTAAAGAAACAATTGAACTTGTTGATAAAGGTGTTTTAAGAGTTGCTGAAAAAAAAAATAATGAGTGGGTAGTTCATCAGTGGATTAAGAAAGCAATCCTTTTAAGTTTTAAAACTAACGAAATGCAAACTCTTGCAGGCCCCTACGCAACATGGTGGGATAAAGTTAGAGGAAAAACTGCAGGCTGGGGAAGAGAAGAGCATAAAAAAGCTGGATTTAGAATGGTACCTAATGGAGTGGTTAGACACGGATCTTTCATTGGAAAAAATGTTGTCTTGATGCCTTCATTTGTAAACATTGGAGCTTATGTAGATGAAGGAACTATGATCGATACTTGGGCATCAGTTGGGTCTTGTGCTCAGATAGGAAAGAACTGTCACATATCTGGTGGTGCTGGAATTGGTGGTGTATTAGAACCAATGCAAGCAAACCCAACTATTGTTGAGGATAACTGCTTTGTTGGAGCTCGTTCTGAAATAGTTGAAGGAGTAATAGTAGGTGAAGGATCAGTTTTGTCTATGGGTGTATTTATTGGTCAATCTACAAAAATTGTTTACAGAGAAACCGGTAAAGTAATCTATGGAAAAATTCCACCCTACTCAGTAATAGTTCCTGGTAGCTTACCAAGCAAAGATGGTAAAGGCCCTGCTTTATATTGTGCAGTAATAATTAAACAAGTTGATGAAAAAACTAGATCTAAAACTTCTATTAACGATCTATTGAGAGACTAAATGCCAGATTACAATGAAATTACATTAGCAAAAGAGCTGATAAGATTTCCAAGCATTACACCTATTGATGCGGGTGTAATGAAATTCTTAGCAAAGAAACTAACTGTCATTGGATTTAAGTGTAAAATTTTAGAATTTAAAGACAAAAATTCTAAACCTGTAAAAAATTTATATGCAAGATTAGGTAGCGCACAACCAAACTTTATGTTTGCAGGTCACTTGGATGTGGTACCTCCAGGAAATCTAAAAGATTGGACCATAAAACCATTTAGTCCTGCTATTAAAAAAAATCACTTGATTGGAAGGGGTGCTAATGACATGAAAAGTGCCATAGCAAGCTGGGTTGTTGCAGCAAATAATTTTGTATTAAATAATAAAAAATTTAATGGCTCTATTAGTTTATTAATTACAGGTGATGAAGAGGGTGTTGCTATTAATGGTACTAAAAAAGTGGTTGAATATTTAAAAAAAAAAAAAGAAAAAATAGATTTTTGTTTAATAGGAGAGCCTACCAATCCAAATAAACTTGGTGAAATGATTAAAATTGGTAGAAGAGGAAGTATTAATGCTGAATTAACTATAATTGGAATTCAGGGCCATGTTGCCTATCCTCATCGTGCTAATAATCCATCAACTTCAATGATCAAAATACTAGATGAAATAAAAAAAATAAAATTTGATAAAGGAACAAAAAATTTTCAACCAACAAATTTAGAAGTAACTAAAATTAATATCAATAATACTGCTGATAATGTTATTCCAGGTGTTGCAAGAGCTACATTTAATATAAGATTTAACAATAAACACTCATCTTCTAGCTTAAAAAATAGATTAAATAAAATTTTCAAAAAAATTACTAAGAAAAATAAGTCTAATTTTAAAATAGAATATCGTGTTTCAGGTGAAGCTTTTTTAACTAAGCCTAATAAAACTACTTACATGATTCAAGACGTTATAAAAAAAATTACCAAAATTAAACCTCAACTATCTACAACAGGTGGAACTTCTGATGCAAGATTTATTAGAAAAATTGCTCCATGCTTAGAATTTGGCCTAGTAGGCAAAACAATGCATAAGGTTGATGAGGCAGTATCCATTTCAGACTTAAAAAAGTTAACAAAAATATATTATAGTATTTTAGAAAATTATTTTTAATGAAAACTGGTTTAATAACCTCTGATACTTATCAAAACCATAATACAGGCGATGGACATCCAGAAAAAATTGATAGAGTTACAGCAATTATTGATAACTTTAAAAAATTAGATAATAAGAATTTGGTTTGGAAAAAATCTTCAAAATTTGATAGATCACTTTTAGAAATAACCCACAGCTCTGCTTATATAAATTTTGTAGAAGAATCTTTTCCAAAGAAAGGATTGTCTTTTTTAGATGGTGATACAATTGTCTCTCCAGGAAGTAAGGAGGCTACTTCAGACGCTGTAGGATCAGTCATTACAGCTATTGATGGTGTTCAAAATAAAGAATTTAAAAACGCCTTTTGTGCCGTCAGACCTCCAGGACATCATGCAGAAAAGAATAAAGCTATGGGTTTTTGTATCTATAACAATGTAGCCGTTGGAGCTAATTACCTGATAGATAGATATAAACTTAATAAAATTGCAATCATTGATTTTGATGTTCATCATGGCAATGGAACCCAAGACATTTTTTATGATAATGAGAAAGTTTTGTATATTTCAACACATCAATACCCCTTTTACCCTGGATCTGGAACTGAACAAGAAAAAGGCAAATTTAATAATATATTTAATATTCCATTACCAGCTGGTACCACTTCTAGAGAATATTTGAATGCATATGAATATGTACTCAAAAAAATAACTGAATACAAACCTGAGTTCATATTGCTTTCTGCAGGTTTTGATGCTCACAAAGATGATCCTCTAGCTCAATTTCAACTAGAAAGTAAAGACTTTTACAAAATCACTAAAAGAACTTTGGAGTTATCTAAATTATTTTGTGATGGAAAGGTGGTCTCTATCCTAGAGGGCGGTTATGACCTTTTAGCACTTCAAGAAAGTAGTGAGATACATGTAAAAGCTTTACTAGAATTTGATTGATAAATTCTCAATAAACATTAAAGAACTGGCAGTGAAACTTTATAAAATTCAAAAATCTAACATCGATAAAAAAGGTCGTGGCCTTTATGCTACAAAAGATATTAAAGAGGGTACTAGAATTATTGATTATGTTGGCAAAATTATTACTAAAAAACAAACAGAAGAAACTGAAAAATTTGATAATGCAAAACCTATCTACTTATTTAATTTAAATAAGAAGTTTGACATGGATGGGGATGTTTCTTGGAACACTGCTCGTTTAATAAACCACTCTTGCTCAAATAACTGTGATTATAACGGTACTGGGTTAAAGTTATGGGTAATTGCTATAAAAGATATTAAAAAAAGTGAAGAGATAACTGCTGATTATGGTTTTGGCTATGATGAAGACTATAAGCAATTTCCATGCAAATGTAGATCTAAAAACTGCTGTGGATACATTGTTCGAGCTGAATCAAGATGGAGAATTAATAAAAAATTTAGTATTGGACAACAAAAATTTAATAAATAACTTTTTCTAGAAATAATCCCTCCGCAGGTGCGGGTGGTGCACAAAGTATTCTTTTTTTTGATTTAAAAACAAAATCAAATTTTTTTAAGTCCCATTTTTTTTCAGCTAGATATTTTAGGCAACCAACCATTGACCTAACTTGCTGCTGTAAAAATGACTGAGATTTAAATTTTATTTCAATTCTTCCTTTAATTGATTTTATCCTAATTGACTTTAAAGTACGTACGGGGCTTTTTGCGTTACAACTTGAAGATCTAAATGTAGAAAAGTCGTTAGTACCTAAAAGTTTTTTTGCACCCTTTTTCATTAATGAAACATCTAATTCTTTAATTATGTGCCACCCTCTTTCTTTTTCTATAGAGGGTTTGCTTATGCGATTAAAAATTACATATTTATAAACCCTTTGTTTTGCAGAAAATCTTGCATGAAAATTTATATTTCTTTTTTTTAAATTTATAATTGAAACACACATATCGTTTACAAAATGATTTATTGATCTTAAAAATTTATTCAAATTTTTAATCTTTTTTTTACATTCAAAATGTGCTGATTGTTCAGTGGCATGAACTCCCGAGTCTGTTCTGCCCGATCCAACCAATAATATTTTTTCTTTTAGAAGTTTGGATAATTTTGATTGAATTAATTTTTGAATTGATTTTCCTTTTGATTGAATTTGCCAACCAACAAAATTCGTTCCAACATATTCAATTAAAATTTGATATCTATGCATTATTCAAGTTTGAACCTTTTTTAATCTGTGATCCAAACATAAATTCACTAATACTTTGAGGTCTTTTTCCTTGTCTTTGAATTTCTAAAACTTTTATTGATTTTTTATTACCACAACTAACTTCTAAATAATTGTCTAACACTTCTCCAATTTTACCAACACCAAATGCCAAGCTAGCTTTTAAAATTTTGTATCTTTCCCCATTGTAACTAAAAAAAGCACCGGGACTCGGATATAATCCGTTTATTTTTCCAATAATAATTTCTGCGTTTTCTCCCCATTCAATTTGGCCTTCTGTCTTTTCAATTTTAGCTGCATAACTTGCTAAATTATGATTCTGTTCTCTAAATTCCATTTTATCCTCTAGAATCTCATCAATATTATCTAATATTTTTTCTGCTGCTAATGCAGATAGTTTTTCAGATACAGTTTCTGAATTATCATCGGTCGTAATCTCTATTTTATAAGAATTACAAACAGGTCCAGTGTCTAATTTTTCCTCTATTCTCATAATACTAACCCCCGTCTCTTTTTCTAAATTCATAATTGATCTTTGAATAGGCGCTGCTCCTCTCCATTTTGGAAGGAGTGAGGCATGAATATTAATAAAACCTTTTTTAACTAAACTTAAATATTCTTTTGGAATAATTTTTCCATAAGCAACTACAATTCCTATATCTGCATTTAACTCTTTTAAATAATTATATTCTTCCTTGTTACCTTTTAATGAACCTGGTGTTCTACATTCTATTTTTAGTGTTTCAGAAATTCCCTGAATAGGTGATTTATTAATTTTTTGTCCTCTTTGAGATTTTTGAGGTGGCTGTGTATACGCTACCGATACCGAATACCCATTTTGATACAATGATTTTAATATTGGAACAGCAAAAAATGGGGTCCCCATGAAGACAATCTTTTTTAACATTTTCTAGAAAACTTCTCTATTAATTTTAGAAAGTTTTTTTATAATTATTGATTTTTTTAATTTTGACAAATAATCAATAAATAAAATCCCTTCTAGGTGATCCATTTCATGCTGAATACAAGTAGCTAATAATCCATCTGCTTTTAATAATTTTTTTTCCCCATAGTAATCCCAATACTCTACCTCACATGCTTTAGGTCTTTCTATTTCTGCAAATTGGTCAGGTACAGATAAGCATCCTTCTTCATATTTGGCTTTTTCATCATTTCTATTTTTAATTACAGGGTTAACAAAATACCTTGGTTCTTTTTTATTTTCATCTTTACTAATATCCATAACTATAATTCTTTTAGGAACTCCTATTTGGATGGCTGCCAGACCAATTCCTGGAGCGTCATACATTGTTTCTAACATATCATCCATCAATGCTTTTTCATCGTCACCAATTTTTTCGACTCTTTTTGATACTTGACGTAATAATTTGTTTGGTTCTATTAAAATTTTTTTAATGGACATAATTATCCATCATTTTATAATAAATTCTAAATTTTTAAAGGAAGAACTTTGAGAAGTATCTTGTTTCTTAACGGGTCAATATCTAATTTATTAAGGGTGCTAATTATAAAGTACATTGTTTCGTCATCGATATCTTTTAATGCATCTTGCCCTATAACCTCGACTATTCTAAGCATAGCTGTACCTAAATCTCCATTATTGATATATATTTGAATATCTGACGGAATTTCTGACTCATTTATTTTATATAAATTTTTAAATTTTTCTGAAACCTGAATACCATCAGACTTGAGAGATTCGACCAAAATAATGTCTTTTTTTGAAAAAAAGTATTTTTTATTTTTTTTTATTTTTTTTAAAAAATCATTTAGGTCTTTAGTTATTTTTTTTTTATAACCCTCTTCCGTAAAATATTTAATCAATTTTGACTGGTGTAGAACCTTATTATTTATTTTAATACTAGCTAATTCAGCTTTATCTTGTTTGTCTTCAACTATATAATTTTCATAAAATCTTGTAAAGTTTTCGGGTATACTCTCTTGTTCAAGATCACCTAAAAGTAATCTTAATTCTGATACAAAAGCATTTTCTATATTATCATTCTTAAATGAGTTTTTTAATGCATTCATTAATCGAAGTTTATCATCAACCTCACTTGTAATTAAAATTCCTTGATAAATTAAAGCTCTTGACTCAATAGCTGATAATACTTTTGTGGATTCTTTAATATTTAATAATTGATTAATACTAAATTGAAACCTTTTATAAAGTTCAAATAATTCTTTTTCTACATAGTATTTTTGATGAGTAGCTTTTTCAATATTATTAATTTTATCAATATCAGTAAGTTCTATATCTTTAGTATCATCTAGTAAATTTGAGGTAGATAAGTATTTCCAAATTTGATTTGAGGTTGACTCATTAGGTTCAAATTTAAATTCAGGATTAGTTCGATGTGATAAATGAAAATCTAAAATAGTTTTTTCCGAAATTGTTTTCTCTGGTTTGCTTTCATAACCCATTAAGTAATTAATTTTACTTTCAAAAAACTTATTCTCAAAACCTAATTCTTTTTTTAAATCTATTAATAATTGTGCTTCATTTTTTTTGTTGTCATTAATCAAACAATAAATCTGAAATTTTGATAAATAATCATTTTCAATAGGATTTTTAATATTAGAAAATATTTTACATGCTTTTTCTACTTCAGATCTAGAAAGATAATTATCTACCAACAATTTAGCTAGTTTAGGCTGATCATTAATTATTTGATTTTCTAGTAAATATTTTTCGATTAATTGAAAGTTAGAATTCTTAATAAGCCAATTTGATTTTAATTCTAAAAATTGATCTTTTGAAATGTTTGTTTCTGGATAATAAGCATTTGTTAAAAGTAAAATATCTAAAATCTCTGATGCATCTTTTGAAAGATCTATTTTATTAATTCTTTTAAATATATTTAAGATTTGATCTCCATTTGAATTAGACCACATATTTATATCTAGCCCATTTTCTGCAGGATCATATAGACCTACAATTTTGATTTCTTTTGAAAAAAATGTTTGATCAGTTTCTATATTGGATTCATTATTCTTTTGCGATTGCATTTTATAAATACTATTTTGTGTAGATTCTTTTTCTTCAATGCCATCAATTGCATCAACTTTTTCAGTTTTTTTTTGTTCTATTTTCCATATATCAATAGCTTCTTCAGATTGTACTGAAAATCCAAAAAATAAAAAAAAAAAGATAATTAATAGATCTTTTTTACTTAACAATTTTAAGATTTTCATTTGGAATATTTTTTTTAATTTCTTTATTGGGGGATGGAAAATCAATTTTTCCTAACATTATCACAACACTGATGATAATGACTGAAATTAATATCACTTTAACTAAAAAAGTTTTACTTTTAGCTCTACTTGTATTTTTTTCAAATTGCATATATTATTTATTAATTTCAAATTAAGACATATTTATGTTTTTTCAATAAAGAAAGCTTATGGATTCAATTAAAAACCTTGTTTTTTTAGGCATGATGGGTTCTGGAAAATCCTCTGTTGGTAGTTTAGTTTCAAAAAAATTGAATCTACCCTTTATTGATATAGATAGTTTAGTTGTGAAAGATACTGGCATGAGTATATCTGAAATATTTAAAAATAAAGGTGAAAATTATTTCAGGGTTTTAGAAGAAAAAATTACACTTAAGACTTTAAAAAATATTAATACTGTCATTTCTCTTGGTGGTGGTGGATTTATCAATAAAAAAATTCGAAAGGAAATTCTTAAAAATCATTTTTCATTTTGGTTAGATGTTGATGAGCCCACTTTAATAAAAAGAATTAGAGGTAGTAAAAAAAGACCCATTGCATTTAATTCCACATTACCAGAATTAAGTGAAATAATTCAAAACAGATCAAAAATTTATTCAAGTGCTAAATTTAAAATAAATTGTAATAAACTTTCAATAACTCAGATAGTAAATAACATTATAAAAATTTATGAACTTAATTAAACTAGAGGTAAAAACTGCACTTCAAAGTTATCCAATTTTTATTGGAAACAATATCTTAAATAAACTTAATACAATTTTGAAAGAAAATTTACTTGAATTTCATCAATGCCTTCTTGTTGTTGATAAAAAAGTACCAAAAAAACTAATAAATAAAATTTTACATTCCCTATCCAAAAAAAAAATCTCTCTTCATTATTTTAATTCTAATGAAAAAAATAAAAATCAAAAAAGTATTGATAATATTTTATCTATACTTCTTCATAAAAATTTTAATCGTAATGATTGTGTGATTTCTATTGGAGGGGGTATAACTGGAGATGTATCTGGTTTTGCAGCAAGTATGTTTAAAAGAGGACTAAAATTTGTTAATATTCCCACTACATTGCTGTCTCAAGTAGATTCATCAATAGGTGGAAAAACAGGTATAAATACCAAATATGGTAAAAATTTAATTGGCGCATTTTACCAGCCTAGTCTTGTAATTTCTGACATTGTTTTTTTGAAGTCTCTACCAAAAAGAGAAATTATATGTGGTTATGGAGAGGTTTTAAAACATGCTATAATTGCAGATAAAAAATTTTTTACTTTTTTGAACATGAACAGTTCTAAAATCTTAAAGCTTAAAAGTCCATTCATAGAAAAAGCAATTTTCAAAAGCTGTTCTATTAAAAAAAAAATAGTTGAAACTGATGAAAAAGAAATTGGTATAAGAAAAATTTTAAATTTTGGTCATACATTTGCACATGCTTTTGAAGCAACTCTAGGATATTCAAAACGGTTAAATCATGGGGAGGCGGTTATATTAGGTATCAGAACTGCTGCAAAATTTAGCTTAACTAACTCTATTTTAAATATTAAAGAATTTAATCTAATAGAAAATCATTTAGATAAACTAAATCTTCCAAGAAATATCAATAAATTTTTTTCTATAAAAAATTTAAATAAAATTTTGTCTTTTATGAAAAAAGATAAAAAAAATAATTCTAATAAAATAAACCTGATCCTACTTAAAAAAATAGGCACTCCAATATGTAAACTACAATTTAATGAAAAAAAAATTCATCTTTTTTTAAGAAAAGAATTAATTAAGTAGTATTTGAATTGAGTGGATGTATTTTTTTAATTCAGAATCTAAAATACTATAAATTTTTTTAGTTGAGACTATCTTGCTTAATTTAGTTAGCTCATTCGACCTTATTATTAGTTTTAAATGAAATTTTCCTTCTTGGTGACCTTTATGATTTGTATGTAAAAAACTTTTATCCTCAATTTTGAGATCTTGAATAATAATTTCAGTTTCAAGCTTCTTTTTAACAATTGCAATTAATTCATTTATATTCATAATTATTATTATATAACATGAAAAATATTTGTGACTGGAATAATTGCTTTGAAAATGGTGAATATAAGGCACCAATTGAAAAAGATAATAGCAAAAGCTATAGGCTACTTTGCTTAACGCACGTTAAGGAATTTAATAAAAACTGGAATTATTTTAAAGGCATGGATGATGAGCAAGTATTTGATTTTTTAAAATCAGATATGACTTGGCATAAACCTACTCAAAGCTTTAGTTCTTCAGATAACTTTTTTAAAGTACTTTGGAACAACACTTTAAAAGATGAGTTTGATAAGACTAAGCTTAGAGGTGAATACAATCATATGAATCAATTCAAATTTGACAGCAACGATATTAAGGCTTTTACCATTTTAGGTGTTTCGGCCGGCCTAAAATGGGAAAAAATACAAGATAAATTCAAAACTCTTGTCAAAAAATTTCATCCTGATATTAACCTAGGAAATAAAGAATATGAAGAAAAACTTAAATTAATCACTTTGGCTTACACCCAGCTAAAAAATACTTATAGAGAAAAAATTGACACCTAATTTGAATATACAGCCAGATATTAAAATGTCTTTAAAGCAAACTTTTGGAATTGATTCTGACATGGAGGTCGATGCATTCTCTAAAAAAAATGAGTATGTGCCTGATATAGATAAAAATTATAAATTTGATAGAGATACTACACTTGCAATAATATCTGGGTTTGCTTTTAATAAGAGGGTTTTAGTTCAAGGTTATCATGGAACTGGAAAGTCAACTCACATTGAACAAATTGCAGCAAGATTAAACTGGCCTTGCATTAGGGTAAACTTAGACAGCCATGTAAGCAGAATTGATCTTATTGGAAAAGATGCAATTGTTGTAAAAGATGGAAAACAAGTTACAGAATTTAAAGAGGGTATATTACCATGGTCAATTCAAAACCCTGTTGCCCTTGTTTTCGATGAGTATGATGCTGGAAGACCAGATGTAATGTTTGTTATTCAAAGAGTGTTGGAGGCTGAAGGTAATTTTACTCTTTTAGATAAAAATAAAGTCATAAAACAAAATAAATTTTTTAGATTATTTGCAACCTCTAATACTGTTGGATTAGGGGACACGACAGGGCTATATCACGGGACACAACAAATAAACCAAGGGCAAATGGATAGATGGAATATTGTTACATCTTTAAATTACTTAAGCCTTGATAGAGAAATGGAGATTGTTTTGGCAAAAAATAAGAACTTGAATAACCCTAAAGGTAAGGAAAAAGTATCCAGCATGATTAAGGTAGCCTCTTTAACCAGAAAGGGTTTTATAGCAGGTGATATTTCAACAGTTATGAGTCCGAGAACCGTACTACATTGGGCTGAAAATGCGGAAATTTTTAAAGATACTGGTTATGCATTTAGAGTTACATTCTTAAATAAATGTGATGATATAGAAAAGAATACCATAGCTGAATATTATCAAAGATGTTTTGGCGAAGAATTACCAGAGTCGATGATTAATATTCAGATTTAAATGAGTAATAAAGAAAATAATTTTAAAGAACAATTTAAACAAGCCTTAATTTCGACAGCAAAAGTAATTTCTGATGATTACAAGTTAGATTTTAAAAAAAATGATAAAGATTTTAACTTAAAAAAGATAGACTTTTTTGATCTAACAAATTTATCAAATAAAAATGATTTTATAAGATTAAGAGCAGAAACAGATTCTAGTGCTCTTAAAAAAAAATTTTCTAATACAGAGACATATAATAAAAACTTGCCTAATAATCCCACTTGTAAATCTCTATATAATATTGCTGAAAAAATTAGATATGAAGTTTTGGGTGGAAAAATGCTTAAGGGTGTCGGAAAAAATTTAAGTGAAAATTACAATCAAAAAATAACTTCTATTCGTAAGAATCAAACAAAAAGTAAGGAAGATGTTCCTGTAACAGAGGCTTTTGAACTTTATATGTTAAAAAAAATTTTTAACTTAAAACTCAACAGTGTATCTTCAAAAATGCTAAGTTTTTGGGAAAAGGATTTTACCTCTTCTATTGAAAAGCATTTAGATTTTTTAAAAAAAAATTTAGAAGATCAAAATAACTATGGTCTAAAGTTTTCAGAAATTCTTGAAAATATGAATGTTTTTAATTCAAGTAATGATGAAAACAATGAGGTTGATAAAGAAAAAGATAACACACAAGAAAATAAATCAGAAAACAATGATAATAATCAATCAGATGAAAAAGAAGATAAGAATAAACAAGATGAAACTCAAACAAGTCTAGATGCAGGTTTTGATCTTAGTGACCAAAAAATGGGTGAACAACTTGAGGATTCTGAATTTTTTAAAGAGAGTGCAGAAAATTTAATACAAAAAACTAATTTAAACAATACAGACCGAGAATACAAAATTTTTACAACAGAATTTGATGAAATTGCAAAAGCTGAAATCTTAGAGGATATAAAAGAAACGCAAAAATTAAGA
>Ga0307986_10001795_pt1 | contig 15518 bp, 22 predicted proteins | sample EllFjometageno82_FD_203170 | JGI IMG/M metagenome (GOLD analysis project Ga0307986, IMG submission 203170) | Marine microbial communities from Ellis Fjord, Antarctic Ocean - #82 | ecosystem: Environmental > Aquatic > Marine > Unclassified | place: Southern Ocean | collected 2014-10-09
TAATGTTAAAAATTCAGTTATGGGATTATTTACAGGTTTATGGGATTCGGTTACATCTGTATTAGGTGAATTTTCATTATTTAAATTTTTTGAAGATACTTTTGGTGATATATTTACAACTATTAAAGCTATCTTTGGTGGTGATTTTAGTTTAGAAAATCTTTTAAAGGGCGGACTTGCTTTACTTGATCTTGTTTTGGATCCTATAAATTTAGCTATAAATACAATAAAAGATATTTTCAAGTGGGGTGATCCAGAAAAACCATTTAGATTTAGTGATTTTCTATTCGGTCCAGAGGGTGTAGTAACTAAAGTAGTAAACTTTTTCAAAAATATGTTTGGTGCTGGTGAAGAGGGTAAAGGACTTGACCTAGGCGGAATGTTTTCGAGTATGATACCAGATTTTGAACTTCCAAGTTGGGATACTATTAAAAGTAAAATTGGTGAAGTTCTTAATAATATGATACAAGGTTTAGCAAAATTCCTTGAAGCAGGGGGCCTTCCTGATAGTGCAGCTGGTGGAATTTCTGACCTTGGTGTTGCTATAGCAACAAAAATGGGTGCTAAAACTATCACTAAATTTAATCCCAAATCAGATAAGATAGAAGAAGGTACAATAACGGCAGATGGTTTCAGAGTATCAACTCAAAAAGAGTTAGACGCAAAAACTAAAGCAGCCGCAGACGCAAAAGAAACATCACAAAATAATACTATCATCACTAAGGGAGGTGATAGTATTGTAAATGCACCTACTAATAACAATGGCGGCACTGCTATTTTGGGTAGCACTGTGGGTGCCCGTAGAGCAATGCCGGGAGCATCGTCGAGACCAGGTTCAGCGAGTTGGCGCGGCGAAGGGGTTTAAATCAATAAAAAATAGGAGCCGAAGCCCCTATTTTCTAAACAAATAACTCTCTGTTTATTGTTTAATCTTCATCAGCTAACTTTTCAAAGAATGATAGACTTTCATCTACATCATCTTCAACTGTAGTTGCTGCACTAGCCTGTCGCATTACAGGAGGTTCAGTCACAGTATTGTCTACTGCTAGTACTGTCTTCGGTGCAGACACAGAGCCATCCAGACCCAGAACACGCACAAGGCGAGTCTCTAGTTCTGCATAGGACTTGAACTGATCAGGAGCAACAAACTCTTGAAGAGAATACTGCTTGTTCCATACAGCTTCAAGTTCATCATCATCTCCATCAAGAAATTCAGATTGACTATCGAATTCAGACTTATCATAATTTCGATAGCCTTCAACTTTACGGATCTTCAACTTAAACTCTGCACCAGTGTAAAAGTCAAAAGGATTGATAGGCGTTTCATCTTCAAATGCTGGCTGCATAGCTTCATTGCATTTGTCGAAAATCTTCTTACCAAACTTATACAGAAAGACTTTACCTTCGTTCTCAGGATTACCTGAGTCTTTAACGATATAGATGTTAGAGATATATTGCAAGCGGCGTTTCTGTTTACGTGCTTGTTCTTTACCTGTATCTGTACCGTTATTCCATAGCTTGCTATTGATCTCACCACACGGATCTTTTTGATTCAGTGTAGTTAGCGAGTTTTCAATATACCACCCGCCTGGGCCTTGAAAGCCATGCGAGAAAAGACGAACCCAAGGTAAATCTTCACCATTAGATTCTGGTAGAAAACGAATGATAGAAAAGCCATTACCTGCCTTATCGACAGTAGCTTGCCAGAAACGTGTATCTTTGTTGTTGTTAGTAGTAGCTTGCGTATTAAGCTTTTGACTCTCTTGAACTAGACGATCAATTGAGTTGCGGTTCTTACGTAGTGCGGCGAATGAACTTGCCATTTTTATATACCTCGTATGTTTGTATGTTGTGTATGTATTTTATCCACTTACTCATAATAATATATTATTTATAAGGGTAGTTTAGAAGTCTTCGGTAGAAAGTTTAACTCTTGAGCCTCACATTCTATCTTGGACTTGATGATCGTGTTTATTAATTTTGCAGCCGACTCTACCTCCAATTCATTGTTTTCACAGTAATGTACGATAGCATCCATATAAGATATTCTCTTATCGCACACTATAGTCTCTATTATAACTGAAAATGTAGACCGTGTCAATACATTTAATGTCAAATTATTCCCCCAACTGTTTTTCTTATTATATCTTTTGAGATAGACTCAAGATAATAAATTTCTAAAGCAGACACAGGTTCTTCTCTTGCTTTAAACATATGATATTCATTTGGTGCTACACACGTATAATCACCAACTGATAAATTTGTCACGTCTACTAAATCATAATCGTTCTTATCAACGTGAATATCAAGCTCTCCATGCATAACATAAAACATATTCCACTTAAACTCATGCTTATGCATAGAACAATATCCACCAGGATTAATCTGTATGCGATGAACTTCAATCATGGGAGTTACCAGAAGTGTTGAAGTTTCACCCCAAACTTTACCTTGTACCATACTCACGCTATTCTCCTATCATCCATCAAATCTGTCATATTTTGCCTGTACTTCGGCCCAAGTTCTATTAACATTGCTATTATAATTTGAAATTGGTAATACTTTTTCTGGATAGTTTGTGTCATGTATTCTTTTTAATTTTTTTACTATACTATCTAAATCTTTAATATCGATCATATTAGCACCGTCAGATGGTGCATTGTCTGGGTCTTGATGTACTTCCATAAAGATTGTATCGCAATAACCTGTAGCACAGGCAGCATAAGCGAGTGTTGGTGCAAAGCGTCTATCACCCCCGGATTTACCATCTAGACCCCCTGGTGCTTGCACACCGTGCGTACAATCCATAACTATAGGGTAATTGAACTCATGCATAATCTGTAATGATCGCATATCGACTACAAGATTATTGTAACCAAATGTCGTACCACGTTCAGTCAACATAATTTCTTTAGCGCCGAAATGCTCAAGCTTTTTGACTACATGAAGCATTTCATAAGGTGAAAGAAATTGACCCTTTTTTACATTAATCGTTTTATTTGTTTTAGCAACAGATTCTAACAGGTCTGTTTGTCTACACAGAAATGCTGGTATCTGAAGTATGTCTGCCCTAATAACATCACCCTGCCACGCTTCATGGATGTCAGTTAATATTTCTAGGTGTGGATATTTTTGTTTTAGGTCATTGAAAATATAGAACGACCTATCAAAGCCAAGGCCTCTGGGTGATTCGTGACTTGTTCTATTTGCTTTATCAAAGCTTGTTTTGTATATCCACGGTACAGAATTAACACGCATAATGGATGATATGCGCTCTACCATTTCGCAAGCATGATCATATGATTCAAGTAAACAAGGTCCTGCTATAAATTTCAGACCTGGATGATTATAAAAACTGCTCATTTCATTTCCCACTTATAAAATATATGATCTTCTATCTCAACGGTTCGTGTCTTAGTCTTCGCCCAACCAGGCTGCACATAATCAGCGTGATAGAATATTGCACCATCTGTTATATCTAAGAAAGGAAGTTTGTTATTCAATATTCCTTCTGACATATTTAAATATAATTCATACCTAATAATGTCTTTGGGAATATCATTCTTACCGTCACAATACCAGGAGAACTGGCATCTATGTTTGATAGGATAATAAGTGCCATCTTTCTTCCAAGATGCACGAATTGGACCCTGTTTAATTACTCCACAAACTGTATTAGGAAATCTAGGGTCATTGACTCGATTTAGAACAACAGCAGAAACAGCTAACAATCCAGCGGTGCCTTGATTACGTGCTTCATAGTACATATTCTTGGCTAAACATACGACTGGATCATTAACGTCTTCAGCTTTTACATAATGTGCATATACTACACAAGACATAACTATGGCGCTTGCAACTTTCAAACAGAACTTCATTACAATCTCTCTTCAGTTATTCAAGTATTATACACCAAAATGATTACAATGTCAAGTAATATCTATAAATTCTCTGTTTTTTAAATGCTGTTCTGCGATATCATCTTTAGACTGCCCATGATAAGGAACAGCGTGATGTTTCTCGATCATATATTCATTAAGAGACTTATCAGCATAGTCTGTAGTGCGCCACAACTCGCCTAGAATGCGACCAAACTTACCTTTAGCGTCATATTTCTTAGTTTTTAGAATAACATATTCATCATCAAGAAATTTCTTAGCAAAAGCTTTTGCAGCAAGACCATACTTCTTCTCTTCTAAATCTCGCGTTCTGCTTTCAGGCGTATCAATACCCACCAGTCGAATACGCTCCTTTTTAAGCCATACTCCAAAACCTAAATCTATATCAACGTCTACTGTGTCTCCGTCGATAACCCTAACTACTTGACATCGGTATTCAAACATATTTTTAATCCATAAATTTTTTGTTGTTAATTAGATGGTGCATCCTGTGTAAGAATACGGCTAATAGCAATCGCGATAAACTACTTTCTTTATAACTTCCATTAGGAACTTTAAGTTCATACATATATCACCTCTCTATTTTATAGTCTTATATTAGCATCATTTATTATATTTGTCAAGTTAAATTTAAATGATTTTTTACTTGACACATCTTTCATCTATCTGTATAATAAGGTTGTACCTGTTAGAAATATTATGATTCATCATCATCAATTGGTTTATAGATAGTTACTAATTCGTCTTTACCCTTAACTTTAATCTTATCAATCTCTACACCCTTTAAGTCTTCTGGAAGTTGATCTTGTGTGTATGATGAATAAAGAGTATTTACTATATTACCATCTTCATCTTTATAGTTTCTTGTTTGTGCTTCTAATCGCGCAGCAAGATTAACAGCATCACCAATAACTGAATAATCAAATCTACTATCACTTCCCATATTACCAACAATACACGTTCCAGTATTTACACCACTTCCTATATTAATCTCTGGAAGACCTTTATCTTTGAATGATTGTTTTAATGCTTCTGTTTCTACAGCACACTCCATTGAAGTTCGTACTGCCATTTCAGCATGATTTTCACAATCGAGTGGTGCGTTCCAGAATGCCATAATGCAATCACCCATATATTTATCTACAGTGCCACCGTTCTTTAATACAATATTAGTCATACGATTTAGATAATCATTGACACATTCAACAAGACCTTCTGGATCATCATTGTTCTTATAGTGTTCTGATATGGGTGTAAAGCCTACAATATCCATGAATAGAAAACTCATCTCTCTTCGTTCACCACCAAGCTTTAATAATTCTGGATTTTTCTGTAATCTCCTCACCATCTCTGGTGCTAGATAATGCTCAAACTGCTTTTTAATTTGTTGACGTAATCTATACTCTTCCATAAATCTTAAAAATGCTGCTACTGACCATGCGATGAAAGTTGTTAATACAGGCCAACTCCAGTCTATAAGAAAACTGAATTCAGTGAATAGATATGAACTACCATAATATGTTCCTACTAATACTATAGGCATAAGAATAGCGCCATAATACCAAGCTAATGTTATTACGACCACAGAAAGAATAACAGATAATATAAATGATGCGCTAAGTTCTGCTATATCAGCCCACCATGGTCGCGAAATATTTCTACCTGTCATCATAGTAGCAAGAGATGCGCCTATTAAATCATGACCGTAAATTGATCCTACAGGCGTAGAAACAACTGTCTCTAGGCCAGATGCAGTTATTGACACTATTACAATCTTACCGCTTAAATCAGGTAATTTTTTATGAAGTGCGTGTGTGGTAGTTTTCCATTTGAAGTCTAACCATATGTTACCATTTGCATCTGTATCAATCATTTTAAACTTTGGTATGCGTAATTTTTCAACGCCTGCAATACCTGTTTTCATTTGATATGATATATCACCAGCAGCCATACGGAGTATTTCCATACTTATAGACGGATACAATTTATCTTCTACAGCAACAACTAATGGCATACGTCGAGTTACACCATCTTTTTCTGGTGCTATAATCATCATTCCTACAGCATGTGCATTGTTAGCTAACTCTGGTATTGGACCAATTGCACCTGGATACTGATACACCCAATTTTTCCATGGCTTACCTACTGTAGAAACACCTCGCGTAACACCAGTGTTCTCCGCTTCATTGGTGGGTATCTGGCCTATAATTGTAGGTGTTTTACTTAGTGTACGTGCTAAGACTGAATCTTTACCGAATCTATCTTTATCTGCAAATAGTATGGGAAGTACAACCAAAGAAGCGCCTTGCTGATACAGTTTGATGATTTCGACTGATAATGTGTTTCTATCCCAAGGCCATTGACCTTTTTTCTTGATTGTTTCATTATTTATTTCCACTGTTACTAGATTTGATAAGCTTTGTGTCGTTTGATTTCTTTGGTGTTGATCTAATGCTTTTAATCGCACCATATCTAGGAACCATGGATTCGCAAAACGAATGCTACATAAGATTAAAATTATTGATAGTGATATTATCCATTTCTTCATGTCATATTTAATTTTACTGCGTTACTGAAACAGCACATCCTCCACTAGTGTAGCAAGTACCTGTTAAAGAATAATTTTGAGTAGTCGTAGAATTTTGTGAAAGTGAAAGGGTATATGGATCAGTGCCATTTGTTAAATGTAGTGTTGCATTATGGGCACCAGTACTTCTTTGTTCTGCGTACACCGTATGATCGTCACCAATAAGTGTCATTGTTAAATCCTTTGCACCATCATGTACCTGCATTGTTCTTGCTGTATTATCGTTACCATATATATATGCTGTTATATCATGCCCATTATAGTTACCTAGACTACCATTTCTTTGTCCCACATTAAGAATATTACCATTGCCATGAATATCTATCATCGCTCTATTACTGCCGCCTTCACTATTATCTGTGTCCCACTCTTGGGTTGCTGCTGTAGCAAGATTTCCATAATCTCCATAACCCTGACCAACTCTAACAGTGTTATCATTACCTGAAATATGATATCCCTGGTAATTTGAATCTGACGAATTATTCCGTGTATTCTTCTGTCTTAAATCAAACGTATTATCATCACCTTGCCAATCATATGTTACAGTCCATATGTTTTTGGTAATGGTATTGTTTCGGCCCTCTTGAGCTATATTCAAAGTGAGATCGTCACCAATCTGTGTGATTGAAACAGCACTATCAGCGTAAGTTACATTATTCAGATTGGAAGATAACAAGATTATTATCAATATCATCCCTAGTCGAAAATTCATTGACCGGTATACCTCCCTGTGTTAAATTGATATCATATCCATAGTCATTATTCAATGTAAGGTCTATGGTACTATTACCAAAATAGCGAATAATTCTAGTCACATTTCCATCTATAATTGTATTCACTTGACTGACTTTATTGAAGCCAGACTTTCTGCCATCGTCGAAAATATCACCACCCCTTTTTCTCTTATCTAGGGCAGTAGTTAATTGATCTAAAATATTTAATAGTAGATCAACATCTAATGGATTAACATCCAATAAGCCGAACTGTAATTCATCTTCATCTAATTTATTTTCATCCAAGTCTTTAAATTCTAGTAAATCTATATCAAGTAAATTAATAATATTCTTAGAGTCTTTAATAAGAGAAATTATCTTTTCTTTTGGTGGCTTGACTATCAATAGATTGTTAATCTGATCTAATGTTAAATCGAGTATAATAGGCTTTGATGGATTTGATTCTGAATTTGATACTAATGTAGATTGAAACGCTTGCGTAAGAATAACTTGACCAACATCACTCTCAACTGAAATCTCACCTACTGTACCATCTTTATTAGGTAAAAGAATGATAAGTGATTTACCAACTTCATCCACAGTCATACTAAACGCTGTACCACGCACACCTATTCTTGCTGTAGGTGTTCTTATGTTAACGTTCTGCTTATTCAATTTTGCTATATTACCACTAGCATAGCGAACAGTGCCTAAAGCTATGTTCATAACAAGCTTAGATCCTGTTTTAGAATTCGGGTCATATACAAATTCATCAATAATAAGAGAACTATTTGGACTAACAGCGACATTGGTGTCATCTATAAATTTAATACCAACATCGCCATTTCCAGTTCGTACATTATCTTTAAATTCAATGTCAGAACCTTCTTGTAAAGAAGCCTTTTCACCAGACCTCTCTACAGAAGCATTACCCTTTTGCTTTATTACATTACCAATACTTGCATATGATGATGAGGCAAATAGTATAAGACTAATCGTCCATAGTAATCGTAACACTATGACTAGCTCCACTTGTAATCAAACCAACACCGCCATCGTATGCACCACCTTGTGTGATAGCGAATGTACCAGAACTCCCAGTATGGTGAACTGTCGTATCTTGATCACCAGCACCTGTGTGAGTTGATGTTAATGTATTACTACTACCTATTAACGTTACGTTTGTTATTTTTTTATCGCTTCCCATCATTGTCGCTGTACTGTTTTCATTAATAGTCACAGTATTACTACTACCTGTTGCTACAAGATCAATATCAGCATCGTCAACTGACGCAGCATTACCCACGTTCACTGTGGTAGTATTACTATTACCTGTGAGGGTTTGTATGATGCTATTGTCACCCGACGCAGAGTTAGAACCAACTGACACTGTAGACGTATTTGTATTACCTGCTTGTCTAAGTGTTAATGTTTGTGTATTACCCACAACAGATGCAGCAATCGTATTAGTATTACCAATTTGATCTATATCTAAAGTTTGATTATCACCAGTATGTGTTGCAACTGCGCCTGATATACCATACTTATTGGTCTGGCCATCTTGATTAACATTTGCTGTAAAACTTGCACCAGATTGTGTGATGTATACGTCACTTGCTAATGTCACATTTGTTCCCATCATTAGCATACCCATAATAAAACTAAGTATGCATTTTTTCATTGGTTATCCTCCTTTTTGAATTTCCATAGTTCTTTGTCTGCACCTTTTTCAATCAATTCACATACAGACTGTTCTATAGCTTTTATAATTGCATAACTTACAGATTCATTCTCTGTAAAGCCTGCTTCTGTCTCTAATAACTTAGTGCCCATATCAAGAAATTTAAATACGCCAGCAGATATTCTGGTACTTAATATAGTTTTTTCAGAACTTACTGCTAGGAGAACTTCTCCTGTTTGTACTGAAACTAGTCTTATTCCAATTGTTACAGCGTCCCTTCTATATTCTTCATTGATACCAATTCCTAGATAACGCGCACCAGAACCACCTGTTACTAGATTGGTATCATATCCTACAATTCCACCTTCTATCAACACACCAGCAAACAGCAATGGTTTAATTTGTTTCGCTTTTTCACCATCATATGTTGTGCGGGTGCTACGGATTATCTGCCGTTCTTTAATTAAATTATCTAATCCTACTCTTTCTAATACTTGAAACCATGTACCCTTACCAGCACTCTTTAATGCCTGTATAAGCCACACTTCTGCGCCCTGCGTAACAGCGGAACTTAATAGAGCAATATTATCGCTAGGCTTTCTTTGTCCTGTTAGGTCACTAAATTTATAAACTGCAATTGTCACTTTACGTTCTGGCGGATCGTAATTCGCAAGTTTATTAATTAGTGGTTTTACTATAGTTCTTGGCTCTTCTATCACTTGGACTGAAGCGCAACTAGAAAGTAAAATCCCCAATAGGAACAGTGATAACAGTCGTACTACCATTTGGATCCACTATTGTTAATGCAACCTCTTCGCTGTCTTTCACGTAACTAATAGTAGTTCCTTCAAACGTGACAGTACCAGAAGTTTCAGATTTTTCTCCAAACATACTATCTACTAGTTGTTTAGAAAGTTGTGCATATATCCTTGACTCTACGTTTTTCATAAATTTAGAAAGATTTGTATTACCTTCATCTCTTACAGCTTGTCTTGCATCCGCAGATTTCTTATCTACAATTGCTTTTTCACGGGAGAATTCTTGATTTTCGATAGTCATCACATGGGCACTATATCCATGACCATTAAACACAGGAGATTTGAAAGTGTGCGTCATTTGTCCAGCTATCGTTTCTGTAGACAAAATAAAACAAACAAATATAATAACTGAAGTGAAAACATAACAGCCATTCCATATTGAATATTCCTTTAATAACTTCATCATTTAATCTTCTCCGCAAATTCCTTTATCTCTTTTGTCCTCTCATCAAAAGGATCTGAGTGTTGATTTTGAATTTCGATGATTGTATTAATTTTTTGGTCCAATCGGATCATATCATTATCGAGCATTCTAACTCTATCGATTAATCCTATTAGAGTACCAGTTGCTTTACCTAAGGTAGGAAGTATATCATTAGTAACAAATTTCCAAATAAAGAATATAAAGTATGCCATACCGACAGCAACAACTGTCGGAACACCATATTGATTTACTATATCCACTATTTCTTGCATATCTAATCTTTTCTCGCATCCTCTTTACCATCAGCAGCCGATAACCTTCGCGTATCAGGCTTTACTCCTAAAGCATGACATACCAAAGTATCTAGTCTTACTATTTCATTGTTAATTGTTTTCACGCGGTTGTCTAGTGCTGATATCATACTATTTAACGAATTCGCACTATTAACAACATTTTGCAATATATATTTCAGTAGCAAAATAATAAAAAACCCACCACCCATAACGGCTGCGATGGAAAACCCTAAGTCAGCAATTAACTTAAATGCTTCCATGTGTCCTCCTATATGCATATTTATATGATATATAAGCCAGAAGACAAAAAAATAGAGGGCTAACCGTGGGCCCTCTGCGGATGTATTATGGCATCACCCATTATATGTTGTATTTTAGAATGTATATTTAGTCTTTAACCCAATAACACTATCTCCGCGATCAAAATCATTGTTATAATTAACTTCCGCATATGGAACAATAGAAAGTTCATCCGTAAGTTTGGCGCTATAAGACACACCAAATTCAATATTTGTGATTTCACTAGTGTCGAAATTGTATTTCGGCAAAGCACTCATAGCAACACCCATAGCTTCAGCAATAACACCAAATTCAGTAGTCGTAATTTCTGTTTTGGTATTATACTCTGTATCTGTCACCACCGAAAGATCAACCTCTGGAAAAGATGATTCTTTCTCCGAGGCCATTGCTGTACTTGTAGCGAACACGCCCGCTGCAAAAATCATTAGAAATTTTTTCATTAATTGTCTTCCTTTTTAGTTTCTCATATATTAATTATTCTGTGTAAAAGTGGGGGTATTCTGTTACTAGGAACCCCCGGAACCCTATCCAATTACGCAGCTAGTGCGAAATCTTGAGATGCAACATTATCGTTTGCATTTGTAGTTTTTGATCTATTACGCGATCAGCCGTGTAACTCCAATTCCCTAATAACTAACAGTCGAACCTATTTCGCTCCCAAATAAAGACACTACTCTATATCCCAGCTAATGTCTTTATGGTGGAAGCGGCGGGTACTGCCCCCGCGTCCTGTCTAGCGTTTAGTCCTCTTCAACGTTACAACTTATTTATAGCATAATATACTAACAAAGTCAAGTTATTTGTTAAATTAATCTGAGCGCAAAACACTCCATACACCCCAAGCAAGGGCACCCCATAGAACAACCTGTGTCAGGCTAAGTCCCATGAACAGTACGGTAGCTGCACCAGCGGCAACGATCACTCCATTATGAGTGGACGCTTCTTTAATTCTATCTACGATCCAATCCATGATTGGTCTCCTATTATTGTTTAAGTTTACGTAGTTTCATAAATTATGTTCTAATTCATAACGAAGAGTATCAATCCTGTGTTTTAGAAAATTAACGGTCGTTTTCATATGTCCACAGTCTTCGGGTTGAATTAGTTTTTCAATTGCTGCAACCTCATCCTTTAAAACTAAGAGATGATTTAGCTTGTCTTGAAAACCATTTTTCACTATATCCATAGGCATAATAATTTAATTCCCCTTGTTGAACATTGATATGGTATTAATACAATCTTGTATATGATTGTCGCGTTTCTCTACAAATATTTGGGGTTCATTTTGATCAACAGCTATCAAGACAACAAGTTGATCTACCGGTATACCGGTTCGCTCTTCAAACATGACTGCATATGCAGAAGTTTGTTGAAAATAGCTAGATATCCATTCCTTCTTCTTTGGTTTAGATGACGTTTTAAAATCAATTACAGATAGGCGACCTTCCCATTCTGCAATAACATCTACACGGCCAGCAACTCCCAAATAATCAGAATATAATGCAGACTCTTGAGCATGTATTTTATCGATTTTTTCGATAATAATCGACTCAATTGTCTTGAACATTTCTACATCAACTGGTAGAAACTCTTTAATATTTAGCTTATTATTTATTAAGTCTTCACACATTTTATGAACATTAGTACCACGCCTCGCTGCTTTAGTAGATATAGCATTAGCTACCTCAGCACCGACACGTCTACGCCATTCCATAATACCTTGGCGAGACAAAACAGACAACACAGTAGTTATCGAAGGATATTTAGTATCTTCGGAAGTTACATAATAGCGTTTACCATCAATATTTTGTGTTTTGATGTCTGGAATGTCAAGATTTATATGCTCAAACATAATTAAATAGTCCTAAAACTGTTTTTATTCTTTCTTTAGTTTTTTTATAATATTCGTCATCTGGTTCACCTGATAAGCATATTCTATTTGTATTCTCCGATGCAACATACGTTGTGCCACTACCACCATATGGGTCTACTATAATATCACCCTCATTAGAGTGTTTCTTTATCAATTCTTCAAATAGTGGAAGAGATTTCTGCGTTGGGTGAAATCTGTCTTTACCCGCATAGATGGGGTATTCATATACACCCTTATCATACTTGCTGTTGAATGTTGCTTTACCGCCCTTCACGCATGATATTGCAATTTCTCTTGCATTAGATAGATATGTAGCTTTCTGATTAATAGGTACAGGGTTTGTTTTCAACCATTCTATGAGTCGATGTTTAGAAAATTTAGATAGTGAATTTCTTAATGATTCTATTTTCCATATATCAAAGAATATGATACAAGAACCGCCGGGACGCAGTATACGATAGAACTCATCAATTGCAAGTTGAAGGTCTTTTATGGTATAATCTTTATCCCATTGGCCAAAATCAGTTGCAGTAGCGTATTTACGTCCATATTTATCATGTGACTCACCAGAATCCTTCAATTGTTGCATGCCAGAGTCTTTAGATATAATGTAAGGTGGATCAGTAAGCACCAAATCCACGCTACCCTTCTCTATAGAACGAAGCAACTCTAAGTCCGTTGAGTTATCGAACCTAGATTGCATTTCATTCATCATTCACATCACCTTAGTTCAATTTACAAATTATATTATAGCATAAGATTAACTCATTGTCAATCTTTTTCTTTATTTAAACCATACCTAATTCAAGTTTTGAAATAATATACTCCTTTACCAGTTCACTTCTAACAATATCATGTTGATCAAATTCGATGAAATCAAACGAAGTCATCTTTTTAATTACTTTCATGAAGGTATGAATACCACTTTTTTCATCGTCCCACTTAAAGTCTGACTGTCTAAAATCACCACAAAATATAACTCTGGTGTTGTCACCCAATCGTGTGATAATACTATCTAGTTCATGCCATGTCATATTCTGACATTCATCTACTATAACAGTTGTGTCGTTAAATGTCAAGCCCCTTATGAAAGAAGTTGTAGAAAAATTAACAATATCTTTTCGCTTTAATATATCATATGCGTCACCGCGACCAAACAACTCATTACAAATCGCCATGTATGGTTGCTCGTATACTCTAGATTTTTCGTTCATACTACCAGGTAGAAACCCCATGTCTCTTGTGGGAACTACGCTTCTTATAATTTCAACTTGTGGCCTATCACTACAGTTATCTATCGCATCTTTTATTGCGAGATATAATGATACAAAGGTTTTACCAGTGCCAGCTACTCCATGGAGTAGCATATTCTTACCAGACAAGAATGAATCAAAAGCTTTTTCTTGATTGTCTGTTATTGGGCATATATGTCTCAGATTTATTCCTTTTTGCTGTCGTACTTGTTTCTTTAATCGCTTTGACTGTTTCTTATTATGACTCTTTTGAAGAGGTACATATGAAACGTTGTTATAATCGAAGCTGCGCGAAGAAACATTATTGTAGGACATATAAGTAGTTCCTTTATTTTTATGGTTATTATTTCGGGCGATTCTTTCTCCATTTATCTACTGCTTGAGCAGTTTTTGCTTCTTTAGATGATCTACCTCCTATTTTATTAGCAAGCGGAGTTCCAGGATTAGCAGCACTAATTTTACCCAAAGTTTCTTTCCACCCATCATCACTTCGATGAGTTTTTCCAGAAATTCCTGAAACAATATTTACTTGACTTGGTGGGAGTTGTCGAATATGGGGATTGTCGAAAAGGTAATCTTCTCTCTCAGCCATAGATAACATGGCTTCAAAAGTCTCTCCAGAATCTTCATTGATGAAGTCATATGTAGGCATTATAAATCCTTTAAGTGTTAAAACTCTCTCCACATCCACAGCTTGATTGTGCATTAGGGTTCACAATCTTTAAGAATGATCCACCTAGTTCTGATACATAGTCTATCTCGCAACCTATCACATGCATTTCAGCAAATGGATCAAGCACTAACACACCATCTATAGGATCAGACCAGTTCACGTCTGGCCAGTTATTTGCCATATCCCATACATATGTTAGTCCTGAACAGCCTCCACCCTTCACACCGAGTGATACTGGTCCATTAGTCGCAACTGAACTAAGATAATCTTTTGCGGAAGGGGTAAGCGTCACCAACGCTTTCGGGGGTGTAGTAGTCTGCGTTGGTGACGCTATGTTGAATATATCTGTCATATGTTTATTTAGTTAATTGTAACACCAGTTAAATCTAATTGTGAGTATTCTGGTACAAAATCTTCATCCTCGTTTATTGTATCTCCTATCGATAATTGGTTATCTACGATAAACTTACCCATAGCTACTCGAAATTCTTCAATTGTTACAATAGTCTTTGGTTCAACACCATATTTACGGAAATCCTCGGGCTGAATATATACGTGTGTGATATTAAAATTTTTACCGGTACGTTCAATAATATATGGTGAATCAAAATGTTCAATATTATTGCGCACGTTTCCGACATCCTTCATATTCTTCCATCCCACCACTAATTTATCGTATTTTTTGATACAGTCTCCCATCGGATCTACTGTATCAAGATCGCTACCAAAGTGAATAATAAAGTTAATATTATTCACTAGAACATCCTTACGTCGCGGAATCATTCGCCAAACATCGACGACATCACCTTTAACCCAGGCCCACTGCAAGCTTTGCGTGTCTAAGAAACTCTCACGAACAATTTTATTATTTTCTATCCTTCCCTTCCTAATAGTATTAAACAATTTACCTTTATCGTTCGCGTCTATCAGATATACGCCCTGCTTACCAGTGATACTAAGTTCAGCGTCACGAAAAATCTCATCCACTATTTGTTTTTTCTCAT